>Ga0187846_10000021_pt1 | contig 87996 bp, 80 predicted proteins | sample TC_taG_FD_161473 | JGI IMG/M metagenome (GOLD analysis project Ga0187846, IMG submission 161473) | Biofilm microbial communities from the roof of an iron ore cave, State of Minas Gerais, Brazil - TC_06 Biofilm (v2) | ecosystem: Environmental > Terrestrial > Deep subsurface > Cave > Wall biofilm... | reverse complement strand
CGTTCATCCGATCCATCGCCGTCATCGCCGCACTCGGTTTGGCCGCGTGCAATTCCGGCAGTTCGAACAACCCGCAGGTGGTCTTGCATCTGCGGCTGTTCGTGGCGAATTTCGCGAACGGCGGCGCTACGTCGAATCTCTCGACGTACCTGTATCCAGTGTCGAATTCGAGCGCACCTTCGATGACCCTGGGGAGCAGCGGCGGACTCTCAGGCGCCACCGGGATTGCGATCGATGCCTTCGACAACCTGTTCGTCGCAAATGCAGGCAATGGAACGATAACGGCCTATGTGCCGTTTGTAACGTCGGCCACTACTCCGACGGTTACGATAAGCCTCGGCGTGAGCGAACCGCAAGACGTCACGCTCGACAATGCTGGGAATCTCTATGTTGCGAATTTAAACGGCGGCGGCACCGGCAACATCACAGTTTACAGCCGTCCGTTTTCGAACACGAGCCCTCCTATGTTCGCGATTTCCAACGGGGTCAGCGGGCCGACGAGCGTGACGTTCGACGGCGTCAGATCGCTCTACGTGACCAACAAGACGGCGAAAACGGTGACGGTGTACACCCTGCCCTATACAGGTACTCTACCAGCGCTGACGCTTTCGAACGGTTTGACGACGCCGGTAGCGACGGCCATCGATCCTGCTACGGGGAACGTTTATGTCGCCGACGCGGGCAGCAGCTCGGTAGAGGTCTTCACGGGTACGCTCTCCGGCGCTAGTTCGCCGTCATTCAACATCACGAGCGGTATCAGTGCGCCCAGCTACCTCATCTTCGACCCCGCCGGGCAGCTCAACGTCTCGAACGCGAACACGATTACGATTTACCCGCCGCCGTTCTCGAAGTCCAGTTCGCCGTCCGTCACCATCTCGACCGGGCTGAGCATGCCGATAGGCCTGTCAGCCGGGTACTGAACCCGGCAGGGTACGCCCGGGGGTCGTAGTGAACCGGGCGCCCATGCATTTCATCGTCCGGTTCATCGTCAATGCACTGGCGATACTGGCCATTTCGTATTGGCCGTGGCACTTCATGGGAATCTCAAGCGATGGGATCATGCCGGCGATCTGGGCAGCGCTCGTGCTCGGCGTCGTCAACGCGATCATAAGGCCGATTCTCATGGTGCTCACGTGTCCGCTGATCGTGCTCACGCTCGGAATCGGCACGCTCTTCGTCAACGCCGCCATCTTCTATTTCGGATTGAAGTGGATCCCGGGCTTCCACGTGCCCGGATTTTGGGCGGCGTTTTGGGGCGCCATCTTAGTGACCATCATCTCGTGGGTGCTCTCGCTGATCATCCGCGAGCCGGTTGCGGAGCGCCGGCGGCAGCAGACCTCGTAACGCGGTTGCGGCGGCGCATTTTTCGAAAATGCGCCCGCTCCTTGCCACGAGGCGCGCCGTACGGTACAATAAGCCGGTCGCGGGGGCGTCACGGTCTCGACGGGCTGTGCCCTGGCGAAGGAAGCAAGCGGAGTTCCGAGCCCTCCTTAAACGATCGGAAACGTATAAACGCGAATAGCGAATACGCACTGGCAGCCTAATCTAGGCTAGTCACGGCCGCGGGGCAACGGCGCCGGCACGGGCCCGCGGACGTCACATAAGACGGCTAACGGGTTCGGGTGTCTCGACGGAACCGGAAATTGAATTGGGACTGGCGCCGGCGGTAATCTTGCTCGGGAGAGTACGCCGGTGCGAGATCAAAACCTGAGATAAGCTTGTAGATGCCTTCGTGGGGGTCTTCTCGGACACCGGTTCAACTCCGGTCGCCTCCACCAACTTCATCCTGACTCGAGCTTCGCTCGAGTGCTACGTCCGAAGGCGCGGCGCCGGGGCTTAGTCGAACACCTGTTCCAATGCCTCACGTGAGCAAAACCCGCCGCGCAGCCGCTCTCGCCCTGCTCGCGGGTATGCTGATCTTAACGGCGCTCAACGCATGCGCCAGGAAACCGCAGTCCGTCGCACCGCCGTCGAGCCGCTTCACCGTCGAGTTCGTCAACGCGGGCACGCAAGCGCTCGACCCAGTAGCGTACCCGATCAGTTCGAAGTTGAGCAGGTCGGGTGTAGCCGAATTCGCGGTCACGCAACTCCTCGCCGGCCCCGCCACCGGACGCGAAAACGTCGTCCTGTTCCCGGCCGGAACGCTGCTCGATGTCTCTCTGCAAAGCGACAGTGCAATCGTCAACCTCACCGGTCCGCTGGCGACGAAGTATCACGGAGGGGCCGATGACGAATCGGCGATGTTCAAGTCGCTCGTGTACACGTTGACGAACGTGCAGGGCGTCGCCAGCGTGCAGGTGCTCGTGGCAGGAAAGAAGCGAGCTGCACTCTCCGGCGGACACTTCGAGCTCGACGCGCCGCTGACGCGAGAGACCTTCGCACAGTGATCGGCCGAATCGGCGCTGCGGCGTGCGCCGCGCTCATCCTTTGTGTCTGCGTGAACCTCGTCGCAAGCGCGACCAACGCGCCCGTACATGCCTCGCGGGCGACCGTGTACGTCGCCGGCAAAGAGGTCAAATTCAAAGCGTTAGGCATCGCGTACAACGATCCGGTCGCGCCGGCCGACGACCCGGGCGTGAAGACGATGCTCGACATGGTGAACGCGCAACTGAGCTGGCAGCCGGGCACGCGCTTCGTCGTGGTCACGCGCGCCGACGGCGTGCTGATCACGCTCACCGTCGGCAGTTCCGCGCTCGCGGTCGGCGGGCACGTCGTCACGATGCCGTTTGCGCCTTTCTACGACGGCGGCGATCTCTACATTCCGATGCTGCCGCTCGCGAAGGCACTCCGCCTAGGCGTGCGCGGCTTCAAAGGCGGCTACGTGTTCGTGCCGCAGGTCGTATCGATAGACGCGCACTCGGATGCGCGCCGCACGATCGTTGAGATGACTGCGTCGGCGCCCGCCGCGTATCGAAGCGACTTCGACTCGCACACGCATGTCCTGTCGATCAGCTTTCCAGGATTCGGTACGGATGCGCAAGGTACGCTTGCGCTGTCCGGCAGAGACGGCCTGCACGTCAAGACGTCGCAGAGCGGACCACCGGGCTTTCCAACGACGACGGTAGCAATCTCGGTCAAGCGCGGCGTGCACTTCGCAGCGCATCGCGCCAGCAGTGCGCTCGTCGTGGCGGCGGTTCTGTCGAAATACAAGTCCGCGCTTCACCTCGAGGATGCATCGGCTGCCCTGGGCAGAGTGACGCGTGCGAGCGAGAACTCCCCCGCGCCGGCAACGGCGGCGCCGGCACCGGCCGCAACGCGAGCGCCCGCAACAGCGGCTCCGCAATCGGTGAATCCCACTCCGGCGCCCGCGCACAGCGGAAAAGAGCAGTCGGTGCTGCCGGCCGTGCCCACGGCCCGGCCGGTTGTAGCAGCCGCCGTGCCGGTTCCCACCGCTCCCACAGGTGCACCATCGCCCGCGTCGTCAGCGACGCCGCCGGCAAACCCAGCCGATGGAGCGAGCCCACTTGCTCCAAGCCCCTCGTCGGGCGAAAACGCGAGCGCGCAGCCGTCCGAAGCCGGTTCGCCTTCGCCGTCGCCGCCGCCGGATATCCGCGTCACCGACGTCGCACTCAACGAGATTCCAGATTTCGGCACGCGCATCACGTTGACGATGACCGGCGGTCCCGTCAACTTCGAGTGGCATCGCCTGGCGGATCCCGATAACCGCTACTGGATCGACATCAAGGGCGTCACGCTGGCGAGCCCAGCGGAAACGATGACGTCGGCCCTGCCGTTCATACGGCTGATCCGCGTCACGCAGCTCATGCTCGAGCCCGAACGCATCGTGCGAGTCGCGATCTACGCGACGCAGCCGATCAATGTCGATATCGGCGCGGTCGAGCAGTCCAGTGACCAAATGGGAATCCAGATCGGGCGCACGCCGCCTGCCGCAGAAGCGCAGACTTCAGGCGTCGGCACGATCGCCTGGCTCTTCACGCCGCCGCCGGCGGTCCGCACTGTGACGCAGCGCGATCTCATCGCGATCGATCCCGGCCACGGCGGCAACGACCCGGGTTCCATGAACGAAGGATTTGGACTCATCGAGAGCCATCTGACGCTGAATATCGCGAAACGGCTGCGCGACGATTTGCGCAAGATGGGCTGGCGCGTCGTCATGACGCGAGACGCGGACTACGAGGTGGGAGACCCGAAAGGCGACGATCATCAAGAGTTGCAGGCGCGCTGCGACGTCGCCAATGCAGCCGGAGCGCGCGTTTTCGTGAGCGTTCACGTCAACTCGTCGGACTGGAGCTCGCTGAACGGCACGACGACATACTATTGGCGGCCGAGCGATCGCATACTCGCCCGAGCGATTCAGGATGCGGTCGCGTCTGCGGTCGGCACCAAGAATGTGGGGGTCAAGCGCGGCGAGTACTATGTGATCAACCATACCAACATGCCGGCCATCCTGATCGAGACTGCGTTCTTGAGCAACTCGCATGACGCGAGGCTGCTGCAAGAACCTTCCTTCTGGGATAAGGTCGCGCGCGGCATCGCCGAAGGCATCATGAACTACACGGGAGGTCCGCAAGCGCCGCTATGAGTTCGCGAGTGCGCCCGGTCGCGATGCTCGATTCGGGGCTTGGCGGGCTCACCGTCTTGTCGGCCTTGCGCTCGCGCTCGCCGCGAACGGACGTCGTGTACTTCGCAGATACCGCAAACGTTCCGTACGGCGACCGGCCGCTGGAAGAAGTCGCCGCGTTGGGCGTGCGCATCAGCGAACGCCTCGTCGCCGCGCACGATCCGTGCATGATCGTGATCGCGTCGGGAACCACCTGCGCCGCCTTCGATCGTTGCGGCTGGCCGGACGCGGGCGTGCCGCTTGTCGGCGTGATCGAAGCCGGCGCGCGCTCCGCCGTGCGCGCAACCCGCACGGGTTCGATCGGCGTGATCGCGACTGCCGGAACGATCGCAGCGGGCAGCTTCGAGCGCGCGCTGCGCGCGCTCAAACCGGACGTACGAGTGACGAACGTGCCAGCGCCAGCGCTCGTCCCGATCGTCGAAGCCGGCGAGTCAGCGAGCGAACGCGCCCAGCTTGCCGTGGCGGTGGCATGCGGGCCGCTCATCGCGGGGGCGTGCGATGCGGTGATCTTGGGGTGCACGCACTTCCCGCACTTGCGGCGCTGGTTTGAAGCGGCGCTGGGGCAGAGCGTCGCGCTTGTCGACCCCGCGGACGACTGCGCTGCTAACGCCGTCGAGCTCCTGACTTCGAAGGACGGCAACGCGAATTTCATCTGCGAGGTGAGCGGCGACGCGCGTCTGTTCGCGCAGCACGCGTCGGCGCTCGGCGCGCCGCGGCCAACGTCGCTCGCCCACGTCGAGCTCTCGCTCGTCTAGTGAACGCGCGGGGTTCCTTAGATCAGATGAAACAGGCGGAAGAAGGCGACCGTCGTCGCGAGCGCGAGGATCACACCGCCGAGGACCTGCGCGAGCGTGTGAGCGCGCAGATACAGGCGTGCCCAGCACACGAGAGGCACGAGCGCGACGTACGGTAACGCCTGTAGTCGGAACAACCCGAACAGAATTGCGAACGGCCCAGTGATGCCGAACGCATGCGTGCTGATCTTCCAATAGCGCGTGATGACCATGATGCCGAGCGCGCTCGCACAATAGCCCCACGCCATCGCCCGAAGCGGGGTGGGCAGTTGCGCCAGCGAGTAGGCGACCGCCGCGAGCAAGTCGATGACGACGATCACCAAAAAGAGTTTCTCGCGCTCGAAGCGGTCCGACATTTCAAAATCCGTCACCCTGCCGGTCACATAGAGGAACACCAAGCAGAGCAGCGGGGCGACGGTGTATGCGAAAACGCTCACCGCCGACAAGACCCAAAACTCGCGCGTCGAATGTGAGTAGGCGTGCGAGACAATGATAAAAACAGCGGAGGCGCAGAGGAACGGATTGAACACGGTCGACAGCGCCTTGGCGAATTCAACCGCGGCGCGGTGCTGGCGAATGCCGACGACGTTCGTGGCGGCATCGCGAGGCGCATGGCGCGGAGTCGACTGCATGCGCGCCCATTATACGTCGTGCACGAAGAGCCTGTAAAGTTAAGATGATGCAACGCGATCCGAACATCGACGCATTCGACTTCGCCGGCGGCGAGCGCGGCGTGCTGTTGTTGCACGGCTTCTCAGGAACGCCGGCTGAAGTGCGCGATCTCGGCGCGCGTTTGCACGCGCGCGGCTACGGCGTCATCGGGCCGGCGCTGCCTGGACATGCGCGCGAAGGTCGCACCATCGAGGAGATTCGCGCGGAAGATTACCTATCCGCCGCCGAGGCGGCGCTCGAAACGGTCCGCGGGCGTTACCGCACCGTTTACGTCGTCGGATTCTCGATGGGCGGCACGCTCGGATTGCATCTCGCGCAGCGTAAGCGGGTCGAGGCGCTGGTCACGATCAACGCGCCGCTCGAAATGCCGGCGCACGTGCGCAATGGCGTGCCGTTCGTCGCGCGATACGCCGCCAACGCGCTGCTGCCCGTCAACATGCGCGCGCTCGTCGGCCATCCCGGCCGTGCGATCATGCCGGCACACGCCGTCGTTACGTTTCTCGACGTGCTCGAGCGAATTCGCGGTGGGCTCGCGGACATCGCGTGCCCGTTGCTCGTGCTGCAAGGCACGCACGACGAAACGGTACCCGCGGCAAATGCGGATACGATTGTCGCCGCAGCTGGCGCACGCGCGCGCAGCGTGATGATTCCCAATGGACCGCATGTGGTGACGATGGGTCGTTGGCTTGATGCGATCGAGCCCGTCATCGCACGCTTCCTCGCCGACGCGGACAGGGGGCTGCCGCGGGACGAACGAAACTCAGCCCGGTTGCCGTAGAGCGCGCCTTTTCATGGAGCACTGAAGTCTTTTGTTTGCCACGCTTTTGTTGATGCTCGCCGCGACCGCGACCGCGGCGCCCGTTACGCTCCCCTCGCCGATCCCGATCGCTGCGCCCTCGAGCACACCGTTCGTCTTCCACACGCCGACCTTCGGCGAACAGCATCCGTTCCTCGTGCACTCGATCGAAGTGCTGTTCCTCGTCTCGACCATCGCGGTCATCGCGCTGATGTCGGTGCAAACCACCAAGACCGAAGGACTCTCGGGGAGCATCGGCGGGCGCGCGGAATCGGCATACCGCGGCCGGCTCGGGTTGGAGCAGCAGCTCACGCGCGTCACGACCGTCGCGGCGGTCGCGTGGATCCTGCTTGCGCTGTCCTACTTCTGGGTGACTAGGTAGCACCGGCGATGCCGCTCCTGTCCGTCAAGGACCTCGAAGTCACGTTCACGACGGACGACGGCATCGTACGCGCCGTCAACGGCCTGTCGTTCGACATCGATCCCGGCAAGACGCTCGGTATCGTCGGTGAGTCGGGTTCCGGCAAGAGCGTGACCGCCCTGTCGATCATGCGGCTCATCGCCATGCCGCCGGGGCGCATCGAGCGCGGCCAGATCATCTTCGACGGCACTGACCTGCTCACGCTCGGCGAGGCGCAGATGCGCCAGATCCGCGGCAACAAGATCGCGATGATCTTTCAAGATCCCATGACCAGTCTCAATCCGGTGCTGACGATCGGCGACCAGATCATGGAGACGATCGTGCTGCACCAGCACAAGAGCAGAGCGCAGGCATATGCTCGCGCGATCGAGATGCTCGAGTTGGTGCGCATTCCCGAGCCGGAGAAGCGCATCCGCCAATACCCGCACCAGTTCTCCGGTGGCATGCGTCAGCGTGCGATGATCGCGATGGCGCTGTCGTGCGATCCGGCGCTGTTGATCGCAGACGAACCGACCACCGCGCTCGACGTCACGATTCAAGCGCAGATCCTCGACTTGATGAATGATTTGCAGAAGCGGTTGAACTCGGCGATCATTCTTATCACGCACGATCTCGGCGTCGTCGCCGAGGTGTGCGAAAAAGTCCTCGTCATGTATGGCGGCAACATGGTGGAGTACGGCACCGCAGATCAGATCTTCAGCGATCCAAAGCATCCGTACACGCTCGGACTGCTCGATTCGCTGCCACGGCTTGACGAGCAGGCCGGCCGGCGGCTCGTGCCGATCGAAGGGCAACCCCCGAATCTGTTGCGCTTGCCCGCAGGCTGCGCGTTCGCGCCCCGGTGCCCGTATGGACTGCCCGACCATGCGATCGTGCCGCCGCCGGTCATCGACTTTGGCAACGGCCACTTGGCGCGTTGCACCCTGTATAAGGAAGAACCCGGCGTCGACATCCGCGCGCAAGCGGCGAGGCTCAAGCAGGCGAGTACGGCCGCAAAGGAAGCCGCCGCTAAAGAGGCCGCCGCCAAAGAGGCCGCCGCCAAAGAGGCCGCCGCTAAAGAGGCCGCCGCCAAGGAAGCAGCGGTGCCGGCGGCATCCGCCAAAGGCGGCGAGTGATGCCTGACGGGGATGGCCGCGTCGCGCCGGCTCCCGTACACGACCCCAACGCGATCGTCGAAATCTTCAACGTCAAGAAGTACTTTCCGATCACCGCCGGCGTTTTCGCGCGCCACGTCGCCGACGTCAAAGCCGTCGATGACGTCACGTTCTCCATCCGCCGGGGTGAGACGCTCGGGCTGGTCGGCGAGTCGGGCTCGGGCAAGAGCACGCTTGGTCGCTGCATCCTGCGGCTGTACGATCCGACCGCCGGATCGATCTTTTTCGAGAGCCAGGATATCACGCGTCTACCACAGGGCGCGCCGCCCTGGAACCGCTCCGCGCCTAATATGCGCACGCTGCGCAGCCAGATGCAAGTCATCTTCCAAGATCCGTACGCGAGTCTCAATCCGCGCATGACGGTCGGCGACATCATCTCCGAACCGCTCCAGATCCATTGGCGCGACTCGCAGGTGAGCGGCAGCGCGAAAAAGCGCGAAATCGAAGCGCGCGTCAATGATTTGCTGCGCACCGTTCGGCTTGCTCCGTATCACGCCAATCGCTACCCACACGAATTTTCCGGCGGTCAGCGACAACGCATCGGCATCGCGCGCGCGCTCGCCGTCAATCCGAAATTCATCGTGGCGGACGAACCGGTATCAGCGTTGGACGTTTCGATTCAGGCGCAGGTCGTCAACCTGCTGCAGGACCTGCAGCGCCAGCTTGGGCTGACCTATTTGCTCATCGCGCACGATCTGTCTGTCGTGCGCCACATCTCCGATCGCGTCGCCGTGATGTACGTCGGCCAGATCATGGAGATGGCCGATCGCGATGAATTGTATCGCCGGCCCCTCCACCCGTACACGCAGTCGCTGCTGTCCGCCATTCCGATTCCAGATCCGCAGGCGGAGGCGCGGCGCAAGCGCATCATCCTCGAGGGCGACATTCCGTCGCCTGTGAATCCGCCGAGAGCGTGCCGCTTCAACACGCGCTGCCCCATCGCGTACGAGCGGTGCTTCGTTGAAGAGCCGATGCTGCGTTCGTACAACGGTCATTGGGCCAAATGTCACAAAGTCGAAGAGCTGGGCGGCGCGCAACCGGATATCTCAAAACGCACTGCGATCGCGCCTGTCCCGACAGGCTGAGGCAAATGTTTGGTCCACACAAAATGGCGGTCCGGCCCGCGACTGGGAACGTTAGACTCAAGGACCCGCGAGGAGGTAGCGCATGGCAAGAGCCCTGGCCCTCATCTTCGGCATTGTCTACCTTGGGATAGGCATTCTCGGATTTGTTCCCGCGATCGGCGGCACTTTGGGCCAGACGCCAAGCGTGCTCCTGGGCTACATTCAGACGAACCTGCTTCACAACATCGTTCACATTGTCATCGGTCTCGCCGGCCTCATCGCAGCTGGAAGTGAAGCGAGAGCATTCGCGTTCTGTCGCTGGTTCGGCGTCGCGCTGATCGTCCTCGGTCTCATCGGATACACGAGACCGAACCCGTTCGGAGTGATTCCGTTGGGAGGCCTCGACGTGTGGGTACACGTGGCTTCGGGCATCGTGCTGGCGCTCGCCGGTTTCCTAGGTTCGCGCGCGCCGATCCAGGCCACATAGACACCCAGCCCTAGGCCTCTTCCGGCCTCCTCTAAGGAACGAGTTGTCCAGAATGCGAGGGCGAACGTTTGTGCCTTGGCGACTGTCCCGCTTTTGACAGCTCTTGACGGAGTGGTGTATAGTAGGGAACGTTTGAGCGATTGGCCGGCTTGTCCCGGCCGGCGCGACAACCGCTAAACGGAGAATCATTGTCAAAGTCCCTCATCATCGTTGAATCGCCAGCCAAGGCACGCACGCTTAAGAAGTTCCTCGGCTCTCGCTATCAGATTCTCCCGTCCGTCGGTCACGTACGCGACCTCCCTAAGAGCCGGCTCGGTGTCGACGTCGAGCACGACTTCAACCCTACGTATGTCACCATCAAGGGCAAAGGCTCGGTCATCAAAGACCTGCGCGCGGCTACGAAAAAGGCCGCGCACGTCTTTCTAGCGACCGACCCCGACCGCGAAGGCGAAGCGATCGCATGGCACCTGGCTGAGGTGCTCAAGCTCAACGAGCCGCGCCGCATTGAACTCCACGAGATCACCAAGAACGCCGTGCAAGAGGCGCTCACGCACGCCGGCCACATCAACATGGATCGCGTGGACGCGCAGCAGGCGCGTCGCATCCTCGACCGCCTCGTCGGTTACAAGATCTCCCCCGTGCTGTGGCGCAAGATCCAAGGCGGCCTTTCAGCCGGCCGCGTGCAGTCCGTGGCGGTCAAACTCATCGTCGACCGCGAGCGCGAGATCGAGGCGTTCAAGCCGCGCGAGTACTGGACGGTGTCAGCACGTCTGTGGCCGCACGGCCATCACGACAGAGAACACACGTTTGTCGCGGACTTGGTCAGCGTCGACGGCCGCAAGCTCGAGAAGTTCGACATCGCAAATGCGGCTGAAGCCGACCAATACGAAGCGCGCCTACGCAAGGCCAAGGGGCATTACGCGGTCACCAGCGTCAAGACGCGCGAGGTGCGGCGCCATCCGGCGGCGCCGTTCACGACCAGCACGCTGCAACAAGAGGCGTCCCGCCGGCTGAAGATGCGAGTACGGCGCACGATGCAGCTCGCACAAGGGCTGTACGAGGGCGTCGACGTCGGCGAAGAAGGCACGGTCGGCCTCATCACCTACATGCGCACGGACTCGACGCGTCTGTCTGATTTCGCGATGGGCCAAGCCCGCGAGTACATCCACGCGACGTACGGTGAGGAGTACCACAACGGCAAGCAGTTCAAGATCTCGGATGACGCGCAGGACGCACACGAAGCGATTCGCCCGACCGATGTGAACCGGACGCCCGAGAAGCTTAAGCCGTTCCTCGACCCGACCCAGCTCAAGATCTATCGGTTGATCTGGGAGCGGTTCGTCGCAAGCCAGATGGCGCCGGCGGTGTACGATCAGACAACGGTCGACGTCGAAGCCGACGGCTGCGGCCTGCGTGCTACCGGCACGACGCTCAAGTTCGCCGGTCACACGAAGATCTACGAAGAGTCGCCCGATGAGGATTCGTCGGAAGAGGACGAGCGCAAGAAACACCTGCCGCCGATCGAGGAGGGCCAAACCCTCGACCTGCGCGCGATCATGAAGGCGCAGCATTGGACCGAACCGCCGCCGCGCTATACGGAAGCGTCGCTCGTCAAAGCGCTTGAGGAAAAAGGCGTCGGCAGGCCGAGCACGTATGCGGCGATCGTCGACACGATCCAGCGTCACTACACGCGCCTCGAGTACCGGCGCTTCGTGCCGCAAGAGATCGGCGTGATCGTCAACGATATCTTGGTGAAGTTCTTCCCCGACATCTTCAACGAGACGTTCACGTCGGAGATGGAACGCCGCTTGGACCGCGTCGAGGAAAAGCACGACGATTGGGTCTCGCTCTTGCACGACTTCTACGCGCCGTTCTCCAAAGATCTGGCGCGGCTGGAAGCACAGTTCCCCAAAGTGGAGCTGGAAGAAGAGCAGATCAACGAGACCTGCCCGGCTTGCGGGCGTCCGATGAAGATCAAGAACGGCCGGTTCGGCAAGTTCATCGCGTGCACGGGCTACCCGGAATGCAAGACGACCAAGCCGATCGTCAAGGACTCCGGCGTCACATGCCCGCGCGACGGTGGGCGCATCCTCGAGCGCAAGAGCCGTAAGGGCCGCATCTTTTACGGCTGCGAGAAGTATCCCGAATGCGATTTCGTCGCCTGGGATCCGCCGATCATCGGCTCAGCTTGCAAGGAATGCGGTGCGTTCTTGGTGCGCAAGTGGGGACGCGGCAAGATCGCATGCAGCGCCGACGCGCAGCACGAGCACGGCTATGTTTCGCCCGAGACGTCGGTCAATGGCATGCCGTCGGGCGTTCTCTCGGATAGCGAAGAAGAGACAGCGCCGGTCCGCCGCACCGCCTAAATCGAGCGCCAGTAGGCAGGCGGCGAGCGGCGACCGTGCCGAACGCGCGCTGCCCGGAGACTCGATGACATGATGCGTTCGACAACGATCCTCGCCGTGCTGCGCGACGGTCGCATCGCGATCGGAGGCGACGGCCAAGTGACGCTCGAGAGAGTCGTCATGAAACACCACGCGCGCAAAGTGCGCAAAGTCGGCGACGGCAAGGTGCTCGCGGGTTTCGCGGGTTCGGCCGCCGACGGCATCGCACTGCTCGACAAGTTCGAAGCGAAACTCCAGGAGTTTCGCGGCAACTTGACCCGCGCTTCTGTCGAGCTCGCAAAGGACTGGCGCCAGGACCGTTATCTGCGCCGGCTTGAGGCGCTGCTAATAGTCGGCGACAACGAGCATCTTTTCGTGCTCTCAGGAACGGGCGACGTTATAGAACCGGATGACAATATCGCCGCGATCGGCAGCGGCGGCCCGTACGCGCAAGCGGCCGCCCTCGCGCTGACCAAGAACACGACCATGCCAGCGGACGCAATCGTGCGCGAAGCGCTACACGTCGCCGCACGGATCGACATCTACACGAACGACGATATCGCCGTCGAGACGCTCTAATGGCGATTGCTGCGGAGTACCCGCAGCTTGGGCCGCTGCTCGCGAGCGCCTTCGATAAGGCAGTCGATGCACCGATCCGCTCGTGGATCTGGATTGTCGTTCTCGTGTTAGTTTGCGTGGGCGCCGAAGCGTTCGATTTTAAGCGTGCGCTCCAAGTGAGCGCGGCCGTCTGGAGCTACACGGCGGCCGCAAATGCCGTGCGGACAATTAACCCCGAGTACAAGATGACCGCAGGCACTGTCGGGAAACTACTCCTTGCGAATTTCGCGATGATACTCGCTGGATTGTTCGGGTTGTTGGCGCTGGTTTGGACCGGCGTCTATTTGACCACAAAACTCTCGATGGCGCTCGCGGCAGTCGCCTTTGACAACGTTCCAGCCGAAGTCGGACTGCGGGTTTCATGGGACCTGACGACCGGTCGCTTCTGGCAGACCTTCCTCTTTTTGGTGGTTGTACTGATCGCAGTTTACGCGACGGTGCTGGTTGCTGGGTTCCTCGTAGGAGCATTGGCTGGCGCGCTGGTCATCACGCACGTTGTGCCGCTCACGATGGAGCGAGCAGCCGGCTACGCTACGGCGCTCCTCGTACCCATCGTCATGTTCGCCGTCCAAGCGCATTGGCTTGCGGGTTTGCACTGGTACCAGTCGCTCAAGGCCATGGAGGAGGCCGAGATGGCCCTGCGATTCCCGACAGAGGCGTCAGCGTGAACAGGATAAACGATACCGAACTCCTGCGAGCAAGTCGCCTCGTACTTGAGCCGCTGCTCCCGTCGCACGCGTCTCGGCTTTTCGCAGGATTGAGCGATCCACGCCTCTACCTTTACCATGCAGGCCGTCCGCAATCAGTGGAGTCGCTGTTGTTGCGCTTCACGCAATTAGCTGCCGGGCGCTCACCCGATGGATCCGAGACATGGCTCAATTGGGCTGTCCGGTGCAACGACGGCGCGTATGTTGGGTGGGTTCAGGCGACCGTCGTCGGCGAAACAGCAATCATCGGTTACGACATCTTTGCCGAACACTGGCGCAAGGGATACGCTCGAGAGGCGTGCACGGCCATGCTCGCGTCCCTCCAGAGCGACTACAGAGTGAAATCGGCCAGAGCTATCGTCGACGTCGAGAATACGGCGTCAATCGGGCTACTGGAATCGTTGGGGTTCGATCGCGTCTGGACCGGTCCGAGCGAAGATATGCCCGGCCGCACCGACCACAAATACGAGCGAAGACTTCGCTAAGTATCACCACGAAGCGCGTGTTCGAGGCCAAGTCGAATGAGGCGCTTGTCGTCAGCGCCGGCGAGCCTGCTCACCACCGCTGCGTAGACAAAGGCGACAGCCGCTACCGCAGTTATCGCGGCGACGACACCAACTCGAATAGGTGAATGCAGAAAAAGACTGACGAGTGAACATGATTGAAATCGTCGCGGCCCAAGCAGCGGCGTTCCAGCCAGCCCACTGCGCCCATCCCATTAAGCCAAACCAGCCGGTCAACCACGTGGCGCCATCGGACTCGTGCGATAGGTGGCCGCGATAGACGGGGCGCACCCCAGGAAGCCCACCCGTCAAAAACACCGAGACGTCGTTGCCCACCCCGACGTTGAGTTCGGCTGAAGGACTTGACTCGATAGGTCGCTTCAACCTCATCGCCGGTCACTGAAACGACAAGGTATGGGGACTTATCGCCCTCCGGCTCTGGCTGCGTTAAGTCCAAGATGCGAAGGCGCGTTTGGTCATACGAACGCGTGCTCTCGATAGTAAATGGTTGAGAGCCGCCGCCTATGAGGTCGAGGACAGTGGGGCCCATGCGCGCCTTGCGTTATGCTGCAGCAACCCCAGCTACGAGCTTCTGTACCGAGTCCTTCGCGTCGCCGAAAAGCATCATCGTTTTCGGATTCTCGTAAAGCGGGTTTTCGATGCCCGCGAATCCAGGGTTCATGCTGCGCTTCAGCACGACGATGTTTTTCGCCTTGTCGACGTCGAGGATCGGCATGCCGTAGATCGGGCTGTTCGGCACGTTGCGCGCGGCCGGATTGGTGACGTCGTTCGCGCCGATCACGAGCGCGACGTCAGCCGCTTCGAACTGCGGATTGATCTCGTCCATCTCGTGCAGCTGTTCGTACGGCACGTTCGCCTCAGCCAGCAGCACGTTCATGTGACCCGGCATTCGCCCGGCCACTGGGTGGATGGCGAATTCCACATCGACGCCTCGCTTCTCCAGGGCCTGCGTGAGTTCGCGCACCGCGTGCTGCGCCTGCGCAACTGCCATTCCGTAACCCGGCGCGATGATCACGCTGCGCGAATATGCCAGCAGCGTCGCAACGTCTTCGGTGCTCGCGGAACGCACCGTGCCTCCGCTAGTCGAGGTCGCAGCACTGGCGGCGCCCGCCTTGGGTGCCGCGCCGAAAGCGCCGAACAGCACGTTGCCGAGCGAGCGGTTCATCGCAGTCGCCATGAGCATGGTGAGCAGCGTGCCCGACGCGCCGACAAGCGTGCCGCTGATGATGAGCACCGTGCTGTTGAGCGCGAAGCCGGTCACGGCGACGGCGACGCCGGTGAACGAGTTGAGCAGCGAGATCACCACCGGCATATCCGCGCCGCCGATCGGCAGCACGCCGAAAACGCCGAGGAGCACCGCGGCGGCGGCGAGACCGGCAAAGACGGGCGCAGGCGCGTGACCGAGCAGCATGTAGGCTGATAGGGCGAGTATCGTGAGCAGCACGATCGCGTTGACGATCTGCTGGCCGGCGTACGTTACCGGCCGCCCGGTCATGAGCTCCTGCAGTTTGGCAAACGCGATGATGCTGCCGGAGAAACTCACCGAACCGATGATCGAGCTGAGGACGATCGGCAAGAGCTGATCCCACGTCGCCGTGCCGCCCTGGTTTGTGATGCGCAGAAACTCGCCGGATGAGACGAGTGCGGCAGCGCCGCCGCCCGCGCCGTTGAAGATCGCCACCATCTGCGGCATCGCGGTCATCTTCACCAAACGAGCCGATACGAAGCCGATGGGCACTCCGATGACTGCGCCGATGATGATGTCGGTCCAGGACAGAATGCTCGAATCGAAGCACGTCGCCACTACCGCGATCGTCATGCCGATCATCGCCAAGATGTTGCCCATGCGCGCCGAACGCGGCGAGCTCAAGAACTTCAGGCCGAGGATGAACAGGACGGCGGTGGCGATGTAGGCGACCGACAGGGCCACCTGTTGTGCGGTCATCTAGCGCGGTTTCTCCGTCCGGCCTCGGAACATCTCAAGCATGCGTTCGGTGACCGTGAAGCCGCCAACGACGTTGATCGCGCCGAGGATCATGGCGGCCAGACCGATAGCGTGACCGATCGGTCCGCCGATCGCCGCTCCGGCGATGAGCATCGCGCCGACGACCACGATTCCGTGAATGGCGTTCGTCGCCGACATGAGCGGCGTGTGCAGCATCGACGGCACTTTCGAGATGACTTCGAAGCCGACGAACACGGAGAGGATGAAGACCGTCAGCTGGACGAGGAGGTGCTCCACTACGCTTTGACTCCTTGCATCCGCGAACGCACGGCCTCGTTGACGATCTGACCGTCGCGCGTCACGCACGCACCTTTTGCGATTTCATCGTTCATGTCGAGCGCCAACGCGCCGTTCTTGACGATGCTCGAGAACAAGGCGAGCACGTTCTTCGCGTAGAGCATGCTGGCGTGTTGGGGCATATTGCTGGCGAGGTTGAGCGGCGCCATGATGGTCACGCCGTTCTTGACTACGGTGTGCCCGGGTTCGGACAGCTCGCAGTTGCCGCCCGCTTCGGCGGCGAGGTCGACGATGACCGAACCGGGTTTCATATTCTGCACGGCGGCGGCGGTGATGAGCAGCGGCGCCGGCCGGCCAGGGATGAGCGCTGTTGTGATGATGACGTCCATCTTAGCAGCGGTGGCCGCGATCAATTCCTGATCGCGTCGTTGCTGATCCGCTCCCAGCTCCTTCGCATAGCCGCCCGCGCCTTCGGCGTCGGCCGGCGGCGAGCCCAAGAACGTCGCGCCCAAACTCTCCACTTGCTCTTTGACGGCTGCGCGAACGTCGAAGCCGGTGACGACAGCGCCCAAGCGATGCGCGGTCGCGATCGCTTGCAAGCCGGCCACGCCGGCGCCAAGCACCAACACTTTTGCAGGCGGGACCGTGCCGGCGGCAGTGATCAGCATCGGAAAGAACTTCGGCAGCGCTTCGGCGGCCAGCAGCACAGCTTCGTAGCCCGCGACGGTCGCTTGGCTGGACAGCGCGTCCATGCTCTGCGCGCGCGAGATGCGCGGAATCAACTCCATCGCAAGCGACGTGATCTTCCAATTTGCAAGCGCGGCGATGTAGTCGGGGCTTGTGAGCGGCTGAAGGAACGCGATGAGCGCGCTCCCTTGCAGGAGCAGCGAGAGTTCGTCGGGGCTGCTCGACAATGGCCGTTGCACTTTGACCGTCAGCGCGGCGCCTCGATAACCCTGTGCCGGGGTGCCAACGATCGTCGCACCGGCAGTTTGATAGTCGGCGTCGAGGAATCCAGCGGCGTTGCCGGCACCGCGCTCGACGGCGACGCTGTTGCCGGCCTTGACGATGCGGCCAGCGACGTCCGGGGTGAGCGCCACGCGGCGCTCGCCGGGCGCGATTTCTTTGGGCACGAATACGTTCAGAGGCACATCTCCAGGTAAGGACGAGCCAAAACTCACCCTTTATTCATGTGCGAGGGGCGGGAGATTACATTCCCGCGCGCACTGGTTTCACCCTGTTCTCACAACACGCTCAGGTTCTCCAAAGTCACACCTCTGTACAATGTACGGGGAGGTTCACTCCGTGATGTCCAGGTCGGTGCTCGCAGTCGCGATCGTCCTCGTGAGCACTGCCGCTGCGCTTGGCACAGCGCCGAGTCAGGCGCCCCGCAGCCGGTGCTCGACGACGTGCCGCATGTCCGATCATATGGCGATGATGTCAGCGGGTACGAGGCTGGCGATGCATACCATGGCCGGTATGAACGACATGCCCGGCATGGGAACTGCTTCCACACCCTCGCCAGGGCCGTCGCCGACAGGCGCGCCGGCTGCTACCGGCCTGTCGAGGCCGGGACTACACGCTGGATCCGGCGCAGACGACGTCATGCTGCAATCGATGCACGATATGCGCATGGAGCATGGCGGCCACATGATGATGACGATGGCGGTCCCGCCCAACGCCGCCGATCAGCGACGCGCCGCAGACATTCTCGCCGCGCTTCGCAAGGCGATGGAGCCGTTCAAGGACTATCGCGCCGCCGAAGCCGCCGGATTCAAGCAGTTCCTCCCGCAGTTGCCGCAGCCGATCTATCATTTCAGCAATTATCAGAACGCATTTCTCAACGAGTTCTCGTTCGACCCGGCGCGGCCGACGTCGCTCATGTACAAGACCGTGCCGGGCGGGTTCGAGCTCGTCGGGGCGATGTACACAGCGCCGGCACGCTCGACCAACGAGCAATTGAATGCACGCGTTCCATTGAGCGTGGCGACCTGGCATCTGCACACCAATTTGTGCCTACCCACGCCGGAGCGACGCTCGGAAATGTGGGGCGCCCACCCGCAATTCGGACTGGCGGGTTCGATTACGACGGCAGACGCGTGCGCGCAAGCCGGCGGCACCTTCCGGCCGGTGATCTACAATTGGATGGTGCACGTGTGGCCGATGGAAACGGACCCGTCGAAGATCTGGGCGACTGAAGAGCATCCCGGGGCGATGAATCGATAGGCCTCGACTCGAGCTTCGCTCGAGTGCTACGGGGCGCCCGACTAGGGTGAAGCGAGCCGTCGCGCGAATTTCGTCCATTCGCATGGACCCTCAAGAACTGACACCCAAACGCATCGTGGCGGAGCTCGACAAGTATATCGTCGGCCAAGCGCAGGCCAAGCGCGCCGTCGCGATCGCGCTGCGCAACCGCTACCGCCGCGCGCGCCTCAACGGCGAGATGCGCGACGAGGTCATCCCCAAGAACATCCTCATGATCGGCCCGACCGGCGTCGGCAAGACCGAGATCGCGCGCCGCCTCTCGAGTTTGGTCGGCGCGCCGTTCATCAAAGTGGAGGCGACCAAGTACACGGAAGTCGGTTACGTCGGACGCGACGTCGATTCGATGGTGCGCGATCTTGTCGAAGCCGCCATCCGCACGGTGCGCGCCGAACGCATCGAGGAGACGCGCCAGGCAGCCGCGGCGGCGGCAATCGAGCGCCTGGCGGATATCATCGATCCTGCGACGCGAGTCGCCGGCAACAGCGCGCCGGACAACGTGCTCTCCGCGCTGCTTGGCGGCCAGCGAGGAGCGCGCCCGATGCCAGAGGCGCCGCCCCCGCAGCGCAGCGAGGAACTGGAAACGCGCCGCGAGCGCGTCCGGCAGGAATTGCGCAGCGGGTTTTACGACGTCCGCATGATCGAGATCGACGTCGAAGAGCCGCAGACGGTCATCACCCTGGGCGGTCCGCAGATGGAAGAAATGAGCGGCAACATGAGCGAGCTGCTTGGCTCGATCATGCCCAAGAAGCGCTCCAAGAAGCGCGTCACGGTGGCCGACGCGAAGGCGATTTTCACGCAAGAAGAAGCCGCAAAACTGCTCGACAACGAGTCGGTGAAGCGCGAAGCGGTGCGGCGCGCGGAAGAAGATGGCATCATCTTCATCGACGAGATGGACAAGATCGCGGGCGGCAACCGCGCGGGCGCTGGGCCTGACGTCTCGCGTGAAGGCGTGCAGCGCGACATTCTTCCGATCGTCGAAGGCTCGACCGTCGTCACCAAACACGGTCCGGTCAAGACCGACCACGTGCTGTTCATCGGCGCCGGCGCCTTTCACATCAGCAAGCCGAGCGATCTCATACCCGAACTCCAAGGCCGTTTCCCAATCCGCGTCGAGCTTGCAAGCCTGACAAAGGACGACTTCAAAACGATCCTCACCCAGCCGAAAAATGCGCTCATCGAGCAATACCGCCAACTGCTCGCCACCGACAACGTCAAGCTCACCTTCACAGATGACGGCATCGACGCGATCGCGCGGCTCGCCACGCTCGTCAATGATCAGACGGAGAACATCGGCGCGCGCCGCCTTCACACGATGTTGGAAAAAGCGCTGGAAGGCGTGAGTTTCGAAGCGCCTGAGCGCGGCGGCAACGTCGTCGTCGACGCCGCGTACGTGGAGGAGCGCCTCGCCGACATCGTCAAAGACCAAGACTTGTCACAGTACATCCTCTAATGGCTTACGTCAGGCGCATCCTCATCGAACCAGACCCCATGCTGCGTAAAGTTGCGCGGAAGATCAGCAACTTCGAATTGAAGCTGCCGCTCACGCGGCAACTGATCGACGATATGTTCGCGACCATGCGCGCGGCACCGGGAATCGGCTTGGCCGCGCCTCAGGTCGGCGTCAGCAAGCGCGTAATCGTCGTGCAAGTCGGCGAGGAAGAACCGCCGTACGCCGTCATCAACCCGGTGCTGAGCGAGTTCGAGGGCGAGCAGGAAGGCGTCGAGGGGTGTCTGTCTATTCCCGGCAAGATCGGCGACGTGAAACGTGCGCTGTCATGTACGGTGACCGGACTGGATCGGCGCGGCAAGAAATTCTCCTTGCGAGCGGAGGGATTGCTGGCGCGCTGTTTCCAGCACGAAGTCGACCACCTCGACGGCGTCCTTATCCTTGACAAAGCGACGAACATCCGCAAAGCCATACCGGCCGAAGCCAGCGAACAGGAAGCAGAAACTCTTCGCCAAGTCAGCATCTGAGCGGGCCGCGCGGCGGCTGCGCACGGTTTTCTTCGGCAGCTCCGAATTCGCGGTGCCGAGCTTGCTCGCCGTCGCTGCCGCCCACGACGTCATCGGGGTGTTCAGCCAGGCCGATCGGCCCGCCGGTCGCGGGCTGAAACTGCGAGCCACGCCGGTCAAGGCCGCGGCAACAGGCGCCGGGCTCGAGGTTGCGACGCCCGCCAAACTCGACGATCGTCTTGTCGCTTCGGTCGCGCGGCTGCATCCCGAGGTGCTCCTGACGGTCTCGTATGGGAAAATCTTGCCGGGCGAGCTGCTCGCGGTGCCGGCACTCGGCGCGCTCAACGTCCATCCTAGCCTGTTGCCTGCGTATCGCGGTGCGGCACCGATCCAGGCGGCGCTGCGCGACGGCCTGACGACGACCGGCGTCAGCATCATCTGGATGACGGAGAAGATGGATGCCGGCGACATCGCGCTCACACAACGCGTGGCGATCGAGCCATCGGACGATTTCGAAACGCTGCACCAACGGTTGGCCGCCACTGCCGCTGAACTCATCGTAGCCGCGCTCGCGCGCCTATCGCGCGGCTCGCTTCGCAGGCGCGCGCAGAATGAAACCGCAGCGACGTACACCAAACCGCTCACGCGCGCCGATGAGCGGCTCGATTTCGAGGATGCGCGGCGCAGCGTCAACTTTGTGCGCTCGCTCAGTCCGAGGCCGGGCGCGTGGACGGAATTGGCGGGCAAGCGCGTCAAGGTGCTGGCCGCGCGCGCCGAAGCGGGCCGAGACGCGAAACCTGGTTCGATCGTCGCGCTCGACGGCGATGGGCCGCTGATCTCGTGCCGTTCGGGTGCGTTGCGCCTGCTGCGCGTGGTGCCCGAGGGCAAGCCGCCGACGGGCGGCGCCGAATTCGCCCGATATCTGAAGACGCTGCGCACGTGACCGCGCGCGAGGCGGCCCTGCGTGCGCTGCTCGCGGGCGGCGATGCCGCCGGTGCGCTCGATCGCGTACTTACCGGCGCGCAGCTCTCGGAACGCGACCGAGCGCTCGCGACCGAGCTCGCGCACGGAACCCTCAAACGGCGCCGCACGCTTGAGTGGTCGGTTCGGGCTTGTTTGAACAAACCGTTCGCGAAGCTCGAACGCTCGCTGCAATGGTCCTTGCTGCTCGGCGCGTATCAGATCTTGTTCCTCGAGCGCGTGCCCGCGCACAGCGCGGTCGCTGAGAGCGTTTCGCTCGCGCGCAAGTTCGGCCACGCCGGGCACGCCGCTGTTGCAAACGCCGTGCTGCGCAGGCTCGCTCGCGACAAACCGCTACCACCGCGGCCTGACCCGGCCTCAAGAGGCCGGGACTACATAGAGAAGGCCGACCACATCCAGAACGATGCCGCCGCTTTGGGCTTGTACGCGTCACTACCAGATTGGATCGCCGGCGCGCTGATCGAACGGTTCGGCGCTTCACGCGCGCTTGCGATCGCGGAAAACCTCAACCGGCCCCCTCAGCGTGCGTTACGTGTCGATCTCACCAAGTGGAGCAGCGCGCAGGCCGCAGCCGCGCTCGCAGAAGCCGGCTTCGAAGCCGGCGGCGGAAGATTGGGAATACCCGAATGCCTTGTCGTTCGCAACGTCGCGCGCGGTGACCGAGCGTTCTTGCGGGTGTGCGTCGCTGACGGCAGACTCGCGTGGCAGAGTGAAGAGAGCCAGCTCGCCGTGCACCTGCTCGATCCAAAACCGGGCGAGACCGTTCTCGACGTCTGCGCCGGCCGGGGCGTGAAGACCGGCGCAATCGCCGCGCGGCTGCGCGGGTCCGGCACTATCGTCGCGCTTGACGATGATGCTGCGAAACTCGAGTCGCTCGCAGCCGCGGCGCAACATTTTGCCACGCCGGTCACGGCCCTGCGAGCCGACGTGCGCGTCTCGTATCCCGCCGCGGCGCCTCGTGCCGCGGACGCAGTGCTCGTCGACGCGCCGTGTTCGGGGCTGGGCGTCATCGGGCGGCGTGCGGATGTGCGCTGGCGCAAGCGGCCGCAAGATCCGGCCCGATTCGCGACGGTGCAGCGGGCCGTGCTTGCGCGTGCGGCCGAGCACGTGCGCCCGGGCGGCCGGTTGCTGTACGTCACATGCTCGTTTTCGCCGGCGGAAGACGAAGACGTCGTCGCTGAGTTCTTGCGCACGGACGCTTCGTGGCGACCCGCGGCGTTGGCCGCGCCGGCCGCCGCCGGAATACGCGCAACCGGCTCGGCCTTGCTCACCGAACCAGGCGCTGAAGGCGGCGACGGATTCTATTACGCCGCGCTCGAAAAGCGCTCATAATAGAAGATGATCGCCGATCTGCTCGCCGTGCGGTGGGAAACGCTTGCAATCGTCGTGGGGACGATTGCGCTAGCGGTCTGGGCGTTCCGCTCGCCTTTGCGAAGATATGATGACCAGCCCGAGCCGCTCGAAGGCATCGCCGTGCAAGTGCTGCGGCCTAGTCAACCGGTGCAAATCGCTGTGATCGCGCACGATTGCGTGCTTGGGCGAGCGCGTGACAGCGGGATCGTGTTCGACGACGCGGCGGTTTCGAAGATGCACGCCAAGCTGTCGCTTGACGGCGGGGTCGTCACACTCACCGACCTCGATTCGACAAACGGCACGACCCTCAACGGCGTGCGCCTCGTGGGCCCGGCCACGCTGCGGCGCGGGGACAGGATTGGTTTAGGAACCAACCAAATAGTCTTTCTCGGAGCGCCGCCGGAGAGTGAGACCTGACGCGCGCCTTGAGAGGAAGCGGGTTCGATGGAGGTCGGCGTAGCGACCGACGTCGGCGCAGGACAGCAAACGTACGAGGATGCGTGGAGCGCTGAACAGCTCCATCGCAACGTCACGCTGCTCGGAGTCGCAGATGGGTTTGGCCGGGCGCACGGAATCCCGGCAGCGACGCTCGTCCTCGAAACAGTTCGCGAAGCGGTGCGCCGCGAGCTGCGCCGCGCTACCTTCCCGGCGCGCACACTGAGTCCGACAGACGTCCGCCAACTGCTCATCAGCGCGTTCTCCGAAGCCAACGACCGTCTCTATCGCCTCGGAGGCGGCAGCGATGATAGCGTCACGGCGGCTTCCACCTGCACGACGGCGTTGATCATCAACGATCAGGCGTTCATCGCGCACGTCGGCGATTCGCGCGCATACCTGTTGCGCCGCAACGAACTTGTCGCGCTCACCAACGACGAATCGATCCTTCCCGAATTGGTGCGCAGCGGCGGGCGAGCGCCGCGTTCGACGAAAAGCCGGAGCGCGCGGCCGCTGCTCATGCGCGCGCTCGGCATCGAAAACTCGGTCGCGGTCTCGCCGAAGGTCGTGCACTACACGCTGCACCAACGCGACTCGATTGCGTTGCTCACCGACGGCGCGCATCGCGCGTTGCCGCTTGCCGAACTGCAAGCCGCGCTCGCCTCGAAAGAGGGCGCTGAGGCGTGCGCCCAGCGGGTCATCGCGTTGGCGCGCGTCGGCGGGGCAGCCGACAACGCGACAGTGGTATTCGCGCGCGAAGCGACGACGCACGGCTCGCCCGCAGAACAAGGTCAGCCGCCGAACAAACGCCGTTCGTCAGGCAAGCAGCTACTCGTGTCGCTCGCCTTCTTCGTCGCGGTGGCGATCGCGCTTGCCGTGTGGTGGTTTGGATTTCAGCATCGTGCGGTGACGCCGCGTTGGCAATCCGAGACGCAGGCAGCTGCGATGTGGAGCGTATAGGCGCCGACTGATGGCGACTGAAGCGATCGGGCGAGCCCGGCTCGCCCGTGTTGTTTCATTCCCCCTTCTCGCGGCGTTAGCCGGCGGCGCGATCGCTTATGCGTTCCTGCTTCCCCTGAACGGATTTTTTCCGTGGTGGCTGCTCGTCATCGCAGCCGGTCTGTTCGTAGTGTGGCAGGCGAGCGCGCCGGCAGACGCCGAGCGCGATCCGACGCTCATCCCGATCGTCGCGGCTATCTGCGCGCTCGGCATCCTCGAGATCACGCGCATCGACCCCTACTTGGGCCGGCATCAGACCGGCTCGCTCATTGCCGGTCTCGCCATCGTCGTGCTCGGGCGGCCGCTCTTCGCGCGCTACGCCATGCTGGCGCGGGTCACGTATGCGTGGGTGTTCATCTCGCTCGCGCTGTTCGTGCTGTTGCATTTCTTCGGGGCGGAGGTCAACGGCGCTCGCCTGTGGTTTCGCATCGGTCCGTTCAACGCACAGCCCGCAGAAGCCATCAAGCTGTTCATGGTGTTCTTCATGGCGGCGTACCTCGCTGAGCGCGGCGACGCGATCGCGAAGTTGCGGTGGTCTGACGCCGCGGCATACGCTCGCTTGATGCTGCCACTCGTGTTGGCGTGGGGCGTCTCGATCATCACGCTGGTGCTGCAGCACGATATCGGCATGGCGGGGTTGTTCCTCGGCATTTTTCTCGTCATGCTGTACGTCGCATCCCGGCGGCTCGACATCATCTTTGCGTTTCTCGCGATCTTCCTGGTCGGCGCGTGGATCGCGGCGCACGACTTCTCATACGTGCACGCGCGCATCGGGGCATGGCTCGATCCGTGGAGCGATCCGCTCGGCCGCGGCTATCAAGCGGAGCAGAGCTACTTCTCGCTGGCAGCCGGCGGCTTGTTCGGCACCGGGTATCACCAGGGCCATCCGTCGTTCATACCGGACGCTGCGACCGATTACACCTTCGCCGCGTGGGCAGAAGAGTTCGGACTGCTCGGAGGATTAGGGCTGCTTGCGCTTTACGCTGTGCTGGTCGTGCGCGGGTTCGCGATCGCGTTTGCGGCGAAAGACCGTTTCACGACACTGCTAGCGGCCGGCTTTGCCGCGACGCTCGGCATCCAAGTGTTCGTGATCGTCGGCGGCGTGGTCGGGCTGCTGCCGTTGACTGGCATCACGCTGCCGTTTTTTTCCTACGGAGGGTCAAGCATGGTCGCCAACCTGGTGATGCTCAACTTGCTCTGGATTTTCAGCGGCAAACAAGCCAGCAGCCAAGCGGCCGGCTCTGGCTGAAACGAACCCACTTCGCGCCGCGTTATCCTTACGATGAAAAGCCACACGCTCGCCCGCATCGCAATCCTGGCAGCGGCGCTCGCCGCGACCGGTTGCCAATCCGCGCGCCTCGACATCACGCCGAATCCGGTCGTCGTCGGCCTCTTCGATCGGTCCGCGACGATCCACGCACACGTCGTCACTCATGGTTTTAGCACGTTGCCGTTCGATCACGTCCAATTCGCCGCATACGACAGCACTTCAAGACTGCTGGCAAGTTCGACGGAAAAGATCGATACGAGCGGGCATGCAACGACGATGGACCGCGACTTCACCATCCCGATCAACGGCGCCGCAGTCGTGCTCTCGCGCACCAACTACATCGAAGTGCGTTTCACCGATCCGAATGGCAAGGTGCTGGCCGCGCGTCAAGTAGGTGTCGTCGTGCACGCGCTCAAAGGCTTGACGCTGCCCTCGATTCTCTCACCGAAGCCTCTCTAGCCGAAACGAAGCCCCTCTAGCCGAAACGAGGGCGTGCGCGCGGCGCCTGCGAACAATCGTACGGTATGCCCGTCCGGCGCCGCAGGCACAGACGCCCGCGCCCGCGGCCGTTTCCATGGCTGCAAGTGCTCGCGCTGAGCGCGGCGATCGTCTTCGTTTGGCGAGGAGTCGCAGGGCTGCGAAATTACATCGCCGGGCATGCGGCGAGCGTACCGGCGACGCCGCTCGGCGTTGCGTCTCCGCCGGCGGTCAGCCTATCGAAAGCTTTGCCGCGCGCGTCTGCGGCGGTGCCCGGCCCCGCAACCCAACTCGGCGCGTTGAGCGCCGTCCACCCGCCCATGGTTGCGATCATCATCGACGACTGCGGCAACAATCTCGCAAAGGACGAACAGTTTCTCGGTCTGCCCGCGCCCTTGACGTTTGCGATCCTGCCGCTCGCCCAGCACAGCCGCGAGATCGCACAGGAAGCCGCGAGCGTCGGCAAACCGATCATGTTGCATTTGCCGATGCAGCCGGAGTCCGCCGACTTCAATCCCGGGCCGGGTGTCATCACAGCGGAGATGACCGACCAACAGATCGCCGCTCAGGTCGAGCAAGATCTCGCGTCGCTTCCGCCCGTGCCCGGCGCCAACAATCACATGGGCAGCAGAGGGACGGCTGATCCGCGGGTGATGCGCGCCGTGCTTGCCGTCCTGAAAGAAAGGCACCTGTTCTTCATCGATTCCGAAACGACCAACGCAAGCCTTGGCGCTCAACTGGCGCGCACGATGGGCTTGCAGACGGCGGCACGCGACGTGTTCCTCGACAACGATCTCGACGAGGCGGCGATCGAGGCGCAGATGCGCGATGCCGCCAAGATCGCGCTGGAGCGCGGTCACGCGATTGCGATCGGTCATCCGTTTTCGCAAACCGCCATCGTGCTGGCGAAGATGATCCCGGAGATGCAGTCCGAGGGAGTGGAGTTCGTCGCCGCCGAGGTCCTCGTAAGGTAGGAAGACCGCTCGCCCGAGCCCATTCTGGCAATTTCTTGGCGTCGTCAGGCTCGGCTGCGCTGCTACTTTCTCCGGTAATGCAGGTATTATTCCTGGACGGTGGTTCTGACGGGCGCCTGACGGTGCTTCTGTAGAAGGGCGACGATATGTCATCCAAGTCGAAGCTTCCCGTACTGTTGGTTGCTGCAATGCTGTTGGGGCTATCCAGCCACGCACTTGGCGCCGAATCGGGGACCGTGCTGCCCGACACGCCGGCAGGCAAGCGCATCGCATCGTTCATCGCCGCGTTCAACGCGGGTCCGGATCAAATGCGCGCGTGGTCATCTGCCAACCTGTCGCCTTCAACGCTCGCCAGCCGTCCGATGGATGAACGAATGGCGATGTACCAACGCATGCGATCGGACATGAAGACGATCGCGCTTGCTTCCGTCCGCGCGGCGAGCAACGACGAGATCGACATTATCGTGAAAACCCAGTCGAACGAATTCTTTGAGTTCGACTTTCATTTCGACGGGACGCCCGACGCCTTCGTGACCCGTACCCGAGTCCTGACGGTGGAATCGCCCAACGCCGGCCCGGCACCGCAAACGTCAGCCAAGACCCTCAGTGATGATGCGCTCATCGCCGCGCTCGAGCCATATTTGGTTCAGCTTGTCAAAAACGATTCGTTTTCCGGCGTGGTGCTGATAGCTCACGGCGACCGTACGATCTTCGAAAAAACGTACGGGTTGGCAAGCAAGGAGTATGCAGTGCCGGTCGCCGTCGACACGATGTTCAACGTCGGCTCCATCAGCAAGCTCATAACGCGCATCGCGATCGAGCAGCTCGTCGAGCAGCGGCGCCTTTCCTATGGCGACACGATCGCGCGCTGGCTCCCGGACTACCCCAACACCACGGCCGCCAAACAAATAACAGTGCAGGAGCTCCTCGACATGACCTCCGGCATAGGCGACGCTTTCGGCCCGCAGTTCGCGCAGGCGCCGAAAGACCGATTTCGCACGCTTGCGGACTATCTGCCGCTGTTCGCCTCCAAGCCGCTCGAGTTCGCGCCTGGCACCGACCACCGGTACTCCAACGGCGGCTATATCGTGCTGGGTCTGATCGTCGAACGCGTTTCAGGCGAGAGCTACTACGAGTATGCTCAAAAGCACGTGTTCGAGCCGGCGGGGATGAAGCACTCAGGCTGGTTTGAGCGCGATCAGGTCACGCGCGATGTCGCATCGGGCTACACCAAACGCGGCAGCGACGCCGGCGGCTGGCGCAACAACATCTACCAGGGGCCGGCTCGCGGGTCTTCCGCGGGTGGTGGCTATTCATCGGCGGAGGATCTTCTGAAGTTGGCGAGGGCGCTCGAGCAACAGCGGTTGCTTGACGCTCGCGACACCCAGGCACTGCTCGGCGACGGACTTGCGGACGCGGGTGGTTCACCTGGCTGCAACGCGGCGTTGGAGATCGAGCCGACCCGCGGCTACGTCGTCGTCGTCCTCTCGAACTACGACCCGCCCGCTGCGGAAGGCGTCGCGCGCAAAATCCGCGAGTGGCTCGGCCCAGAGTGACAAACCTGAAACGTCAGGAGGAGTTTTCGTACCTGCTCCTACAGTAACACACGTTCACGGCGGCGCCTTGTCGAATGCGAGGGATCTTCACATGCGTCACACATGCCTCATAGCCGTAGCGGCTTTCGTTTGCTTGACCGCGCCGTTCGCGGCCGGCGTTCCGGCGCGTGCGGCAGATGACAGTCCGGCGAGTTATGCCAAGTTCACCGAAGGGCTGACGCCCCAACGCGGGCTGTTCTCGGTCTGGCGCGGCAAAGACGGCAAAGTCAATCTCGAGCTGTCGGCAAGCCAGCTGAACCACGACTTCATCCTCAGCGCCGTTCCCGGCAACGGCCTCGGCGGCTATTTCATGATCGCCGGCGGCGCCGATTACTACGCACCACACATCATCCGCTTCGAGCGCCAAGACAACTCGGTCGCAATCGTCTATCCGAACACGAATTTTCTGGCACCGAGCGGCTCGGCCGCGGCGAGTGCCATCGCCGATGACACAGCCCGCTCTGTTGTCGGCGTCGCGAAGATCGTGGCTGAAGACGCGAAGTCCGGCAACGTCGTCATCGACGCATCGGTGCTGCTCGGCGACGTGATCGATCTTTCCGACTCGCTGAAAGCCGCGCTCGGCAATCCGGACGGCGGCAAGCAATATAGGCTGGCATCCGATCGCAGTTATTTCGGGCCGGCGAAGTCCTTTCCGGAGAACACGCTGATCGACGTCCGTCAGACCTGGGCCACAGATGACGCGTCGATCGTCGACAATGTGCCGGATCCGCGCGCCATCGAGTTCAAAGTCGACTACAATTTCATCGAACCGCCCAGCGACGGCGATTACATGCCGCGGATCGCCGACGATCGAGTCGGCTACTTCTCATCCGTGCGGCTCGATTTCGGGAGCGATAACAAGATCAGCCGGAAGACTCGCTATGTCGTTCGCTGGAACATGCAGAAGACCGATCCGACCAAGGCGCAGTCGCCGGCGAAGCACCCGATGGTGTTCTACATGAGCAACACGGTTCCGCAGCAATATCGCGATGGCATTCGCCGCGGCGTGCTCGAGTGGAACAAGGCGTTTCTGCCGCTGGGCATCACGGACGCAGTGCAGGTCAAAGACCAACCGAGCGATCCGAATTGGGATGCCGACGACGTGCGATATAGCGTGCTGCGCTGGCTGACGGAATCGAACGGGGGCGGCTTCGCGGAAGCGCAGCTCTTCATCGATCCGCGCACCGGTCAAGAATTCCGCACCGGCATCGTGTTCGACGCTGACATCGTGGCGTTTGAGACCTACGAAAAAACGTTCATCATCGACCCGGCGCCTGCCGGATTCTCGGCGCGCGAGCGCATGGGCATCGCCGAGGCGCACAACAACGCCGGCTTCGCCGCGGTCGCAATGCGAGCGCTGGGCGAATGGCCGGGCAACCAAGTCCCGCAGAGCTTCATCGACGATTTCATGATCTCGATAACGCTGCATGAAGCGGGCCACGACATGGGCTTGATGCACAACTTCATCGCCGCGCAGGCCTACACGCAGGCGCAACTGCGCGACAAGGCGTTTACCGCCACCCATGGCACCTCGACGTCGGTCATGGACTACATCCCGACGAACATCTGGCCCAAAGGCAAGTCGCAGGGCGCGCTCTTCATGACCACGCTTGGGCCATACGACTACTACGCCATCCACTGGGGTTACGCGCCGGTGCCAGGCGCGAAGACACCCGAGGACGAGGTTCCGACGCTGCGCACGTGGGCGTCTCAGTGGTCGAATCCCTACAACCGCTTCGCATCGGACGAAGACGTCGCGTGGGCGAGCGGTCACGCCGTCGACCCGCGCATCGTCCAATTCGATCTGAGCAGCGATAAAATCGGCTGGTGCGACACGCAGATGGATCTCGCTCGCGCGGTCGAGAACAAACTCGATCCGAGTTTTCCGTTGCCTGGTCACCCGTACGAGGATGAACGCACCGCGTTCCAGTTTGTCTTCGGCTATTACACCTACTGCGCACGGCAAGCCGAGCACTTCATCGGCGGCGAGTATCTCTCTCGCTCGCACGCGGGCGATCCGGGAGGACTCGTTCCGCTCGTGCCGGTCCCGCGCGCGCAGGCGGTCCGTGCATGGCAGGCGCTTGACACGTACGTGTTCTCGGATAAGGCATTTACGTTCTCGCCTGCAACGCTCAATCGCCTGACCTATCAGGAGTTCGAGCCGTTCCAAAACGGCGCGTGGGCGTATGACCCACCCGATCGGCACGATGTGCCGGTGGCTCAGATCATCGGCGCGCTGCAGTACCGCGTGCTTGCGAACCTCTTCGCGCCGCTGCGCCTGCAGCGCATCGACGACTTGGTCTTGCGATCCAAGCCGGGCAGCACGATGACGATCAGCGACCTGTTCAATTGGGCGCAGAACAGCATCTATGGCAATCTGCGAGCCAAGAACCTCACGGCGGTGCCGCTCTTGTCACGCAACCTGCAGGCGAGTTACACTCGGCTGTTGATCGGCATGACGTTGACGCCCGCAAAGGGCACGCCGTCGGACGCGCAGGCGCTTGCGCGTTCGAAGCTCGTCAGCTTATCAGGCACGCTGAAGCAGGCGCTGGCGTCGGGGTCGCTTGACGACGTGTCGCGCGCGCATTTGGAACTGCTGCAGAATCGCGTTGGACTGGCGCTGGAGGGCCGCATCCCCGGCAAGAGCTAGCGCGCGTTCTGGAACCTTTGTAGTGGCGGGCTCTTGAGCCCGCCACTGCATTTCTGGCCGCGCGCTCTGTTGAACGCGCCGGCTGGTCGCAACATCTTCGCAATCCGGCAACAACTCTCGACGAGACTGCGGCAATGGCTGCAGGCCGGGTCACGCTTGCCGATGTTCGCTCGCCGCCGGACACCGCCACGCTCACGCCGTGCGAGGAAGCGCAGACTGCGCTCGCGATCGAACGGATGCGGCGGAGCCTGCTGCGTCTTCGCAGACAAGCTGCAACGCAGGCTGATGGACAGCGCTCAACCTCCGAGAGTGCTGAGGCGATTCTCACAAAGCTCAGACGCTTACAGAATCCGCAAATCGCCGCCTATCGTCGCGGCGACAACATCGTGCTCTCAGAGCCCTTCAACGGCGTTCGGAGCGCGATCGCTCGCGCACCACAGGCTGTCGCGCACACCGTGCTCTCAACGATGCTCGGAGCGGCGTCTCCCGCGGAGCTCGAAGACGCGCTCGCGGCGTACGGGGAAAGCGTACTCACCGCGGCGATGCGCCGAGGTTTCACGATCGCGATAGTGCCGGAAGGCCGGCCGTTTGCGAGCTTCTCCTCATCAGTAGCACGCTGCGCGCCTGGAATCGACAAGTGGGCAGCGCCGCCATCCGGCTTGTTCGTCGTGGACGAGAAGCGCATCTTATTGCGGCCGTACGCCCTGCGCATGACGGCCGCGCACGAATTCGCCCACGCGCTCGATGCGCTGCTGGCCCGCAAACCGCGCTCGTATTTCTCATACGAAAGCGAGGAACTACGCTATTACTTCGCAACCGCAACTGGCTTCGTCAATGAATATGCTGCCAGCAGTCTGGATGAGTACTTCGCCGAAAGTATGCGGGCGTATGTCGAAGTCAACGATGAACGTTGCGCTTGGCTACCGTTGACGCGCCAGGATCTCTATCTGCGCGACCCACGGATGTTCGCGCTCATCGAGCGTCTGTTCAGGACGGAATTCGAAGACTGGGAGCGGCGGACGCACTCCAGAAAGTAGTGTGCGCGGCTACCGTTTCTTTGCGCGCTTGAGGTAGGCGGCGAGCGGTTTCCAATACGAGGTATGCCAGCCCGTGCGAAACCCCTTCGCCAACGACGTTGGAACTCCAGAATGGATCATAGTGAGCCGCGTCTTCTTGCCGCGAGCCTCAAGGCGAATATCCAGCAACGAGTCTAGCTCGCTCTTGGGCCAAGTGATCGTTCGCCAGGTCTGAACGATCTGTCTGTTCGGCTTGAGGATGAGGAACTGGCCGCTGAGATAACCATCCCAGGCGGTCATTCGTCCTCCGATGCGCCGCGCGACCTTCGCTTTTGCGCCAGTGAACGAGGCATGCCTCTTCGAGTCAAGATAAGCGTCGTAGATTTCGCGCGGCGAGCCGTTGAACAAGACCTGCTGCTGAATGGTTACGGTCTTCACATTCACCTCAACTTTTTTGCTGTGCGCGTTGCCGGCGGACTATTCGTAGCGCGCGTGAGACGCGAGGACAATCCCAAGAAGCAGCCAGTTCACGATGTGCCCTGTCCAGCAATAGCGGCATGGAATGCGCGTGACAAAAAGCAAGCTATAGGCCAAGTACGCTGAGACTGCCGCAGCTAAGATCGCGGCTGCAAGAGCCGCGTACCAGGCAGTCGGCAGATGCAAGAACCACGCGGCGAAGACCATGAATACGTAGTACGCGATGCCGATCAAGGAGTTTGGAATGCCGCCCAACAGGCGCGCGCGCGGCGACTGAACCACGCTCGGCTCGGTCTCTCCCCCGTGCTCATAGCGTCTCGCCTTGGCAAGCATGAACGCGGCCGCATATATCCCGATGACGCACAGCGCGTCGATCGTCAGCGAAACCGCAAGGCTCAAACGCCTACGTTGAAATCTCGCAGCGCCTTGTTGAGAGACGTCTTGCGATCGGTCGACTCGGTGCGCTCGCCGATGATGAGCGCGCACGGCGTGCCGAACATGCCACCCGGGAACGCCTTGGACTGCATGCCCGGAATGACCACGGCGCGCGCCGGCACCTCGCCCTTAAGGACTTTCGCCGGCTGCGACATGACGTCGACGATCGGAGTCGAGGCAGTCAGCACCGTGCCCGCTCCCAGTACGGCCTCGCGCCCAACGCGAACGCCCTCGACGACGACGCAACGCGAACCGATGAAGGCGCCATCCTCAATGATGACTGGCCGCGCCGTCGGCGGCTCGAGGACGCCGCCGATACCGACGCCGCCGGACAAATGCACGTTAGCGCCGATCTGGGCGCAACTGCCGACGGTCGCCCACGTGTCGATCATGGTGCCTTCGCCGACATATGCGCCGATGTTGATAAAACACGGCATGAGGATCGTATTGGGAGCGAGGAACGCGCCGAAACGCACCGCAGCAGGCGGCACGATGCGGACCGTCATGCGGTTTTCCCACATCGACTTGAGCGGCACTTTGTCGTAGAACCGCATCGGCCCGGCTTCGCTCGGCTCAGCCGCGTGCACCACGAAATACAGCTCTATGGCTTGCTTGACCCAGTCGTTGACGATCCAATCGCCGTCCTTGGGTTCAGCGCAGCGAATCCAGCCGTTGTCGAGAGCGCTCACAACTCGGTCGACGGCTTTGCGACCCTGCGCTGTGTTGACCATGGAACGGTCTTCGTATGCGGCCTTGATCATCGTCGCGAGCGCTTCGCGGTCGACTTGTACCTGCATCGGCTCAAGACGTTTGCGGCAAGGCGGCTCGACGCCTTTCCACGCTCGAACGTGTCCGGGAGCAAGTGACAGGGAGCAAAAGCTAAAACCAGCGAATCGAAAAACGTTCCCGGGTGGTGTAATTGGTAACACGCCTGGCTCTGAACCAGGAGACTCGAGGTTCGAGACCTTGCCCGGGAGCCATGGCCCCATCGTCTAGAGGCCTAGGACGCCGCCCTCTCAAGGCGGAGACAGGGATTCGAATTCCCTTGGGGCTACCACCTTGAATGTCTAGCTTACGATTGCGGTCCTACAACACCCGTTGCTTGGTTGCAGCGCTCTGTTATGTTGTTGCGCTGCCGTCTGCCGCCGCTTCAACGCCTCACCCAGTTCCGACCGACAATCCGCATTGCGTCAAGCTGTACCATGGCGCGTGCAACGAGGCGCTCGGCGCTTGGCTGCCGGGTTTCGGAGACGCTGCGGAGGCGTGGCGGCACGGGCACGCTACGACAATACAGCAGCGCGACGGCTTTGTCTACGAGAACGAAAAACCGGCTTCGCCAAGATTCCTCGGCTTCCAAGGTCCGGACGATGGCACGTTCTTCGTCTATGGCAATGCAGGTCCGCCGAAAGGCCACGTCGTTTACGACGCACTGCACCGCGTGGCGTTTTATCAACAAGGGTGCTGTTCTTGGAATGAGGTCGTCGCGGCCTCGAATACTTCACATCCTCCGCTGCTTGTGGTAGCCCGCGACTTGAGCGGCCTGCATACGGTCCGAGGTATCCACCTTGGCATGCGTCCAGCCGAAGTCACGCGCATCTACGGTGCTTCGAGTTTGCTGACTGTACCTGGCCGCGCCGGCGTAACAATGCTCGCGTACACGACGTGGAAGCCCTTAGCCAGCGGTCAATCCGTGGGAGAAGCTTTCGGCGGAACGTGCGGTCAATTCGAGAACCTCTACTTCCGAGCTGATCGCCTAATTCTCATCCAGCTCGGAAACGGGTGCTGATACGGACGCCAAGCGTCCACAACGCGTCGGCGATACACAGCGCGAATCAGAGGCACTCCTGAAACTATTTTTGACCTCGTCGCCGACATGCCCAACTATGACCGGTGGCTACCGGGTTCGCTATCGTTCGGTGCAACAAAGGACGTCACGCCTTATCCCGTCCAGCTTGGCACAACCTATCTCGATACGGGACTGGCGGGCCACAGGCCCGGTTCCGTCACTGAGTACGACCGCCCAAAGCGCATCGCGTTCCGCCAAACCGTGTTGATACGACGAGGCCCGCTGACCGTGAACGCTGATGTCCGTATTGGTTGGTCGTTTGAACCAGAGGAAGGCGCGACGCGAGCAATCCGAACGCTGGATCTGACGATCGAAATCCCAGGCATTCTGAACATGGCGGCTCCCATAGTCGCTCTAGCATTCTACCAAGAGAACGCGCGGACGCTCGCAGCGCTGAAACGCCACGTCTCAATGCCACGGCGCTGAAAATGCGCTGAAACACCTCTCAATTCAAACGTGAGAAATCTCTCACCATGCGTGAACTGCACCCTAGTGCGTTGGTGTACTCGCGGTAGGCGATCATGCCTCGAACTGAAAGTGAGGAAACGATGTTTACCGCAATCATCGCAGCAGCGCTCGTGCTGGCTTCCGCCGACGCGAGTGCTTCAGCCACGAACGCACCCACATTGACAATCACGGACATCACGCTCAACGACAAGACAATCACACAGCCGCCTGCAAACGCGACTCTCCTGCCGGTGACCACGCGTTCGCAGAACTACGTCGACGCTCACATCAAGCCAGTCGACCCGGCTGCTGATGTCGAGGCGAAACTCCTCGAGATCGGCAGCGGCGGGTAGTCCCGTCGCGCTCAAAGAACCGGGGAGGCAGCGCCGCTCGTCGCTAGAGGAGCCCATTGCAAGCTGTCGTCCTCGTGGGTGGGGAAGGTACCCGGCTTCGGCCGCTGACCTACGCCCTGCCCAAACCCATGGCGCCGCTGCTCGGCCGGCCGTTCATCGGCTGGATCATCGAGCGGCTGCGCGTTTCCGGCGTCGACGACGTCATTCTCTCCTGTTGCTACCTGCCTGACGCGATCGAAGCGCACTTCGCCAATGGACGAGCGCACGGCGTGCGCCTCCATTACGTCCACGAAGACGACCCGCTCGGGACCGCGGGGGCAATTCGCAACGCAGTCCACCACATCGACGGCACGATCTTCGTGTGCAATGGCGATATCCTCACCGCGCTTGATCTGCGCGCGCAGCTCGCGATGCATCGCGAGCGCGGCGCGATCGCGACCCTCCATACTCGGCCGGTCGATGACCCAAGTCAGTTCGGAGTCGTAGAGACGGACGCAGACGGGCGCGTGCGCCGCTTCATCGAGAAACCAGCGCCGGGCGAGACCTCGGCGCTCGACATCAATGCCGGAACCTATGTACTGGAGCCGGCTGCGGTCGAGTCGATTCCGACGGGACGGTCGGTCTCAATCGAACGCGAGACGTTCCCGCTGCTCATCGAGACCACGCATCGGGTCTACGCGCGGTCGACGAACGATTATTGGATCGACGTCGGCCGCCCCGAAACGTATCGCCAGGCGCATCGCGACATACTCGACCGGCGCTACGCCGCGCCGCTCGGCGTCGAAGTCGCGCCGCTCGTGTGGTCGGCGGATGGGGCCCCGTTGCCGGCGGACATCCACGTGCAGGGGCCGGCTTACATCGGAGCCGGGGTGCGCCTGGGTGCCGGCGTTACGCTCGAGCCGTATTCGGTCGTTTACGATGGGTGCAACATCGCGAGCGCGGCGACGATCGGCGACGCGATCCTATGGCCCGGCTGCAATGTCGGTGAGCGCGGCACAGTCAAGGGTGCGATCCTCGGATTGGACGTCGCCGTCGAACCAAAAGCGCGCGTGCCGGTCGGCGCGGTGCTGGGACGCGGCGAGCGAGTCAGCGCCGGAACCTAAGTTTCGCTCAAGATATCAACGCGTTCGAGGTCGGGACACACGCCATTGCTCAAGAGCGCGGGACTACTTTTTTGGAAGCAGAGCGCGGGATTACGTTTGAAAACAAAATGCGGGACTACATTGTTGGTTTACGACCGTTGATCGCGTGGTATAATAGAAGTACTTCATCCATCCGGTTTTTCCAAGCCCACTAGAGTTTCTCGTCAGGCTTGAGGGATATGCTCGCAAACGCAGCCCCCGCTCGTTCGTATTCGCCTTTGGTGCGCCTCGCCAGCCGGCCGCGCGCACTCTATATCGCATCGTATCCACCGCGTGAGTGCGGCATCGCCACGTTCACGGAGAACATCAAGTTGGCCGTGGACCGGCGCATCGGCGCGGACGCCGACGTCATCGCCATCAACGAGAACGGCCACCGCTACGTCTACCCGCCGTGCGTGGTCGGCGCGATCGAACGCGACGATGCGGTGACGTATGCCAACGCCGCTCACGTCATCAACACTCATCCATCTGACGTCGTGAATATCCAGCACGAATACGGCCTGTTCGGAGGCAAGCGCGGCGACATGCTCATCGAGCTGCTGGCCCGCATCAAGAAGCCGGTCGTCACGACGCTGCATACGATACTCCCCGATCCGGATAGCGCATTGCGAGCGCTCACGCGCGAGCTGTGCAACCGCTCGGATGCCGTGATCGTGCTGGCGCACGCCGGCAGGCGTCTGCTCGAGCACGTCTACGGCATCGACCCGCGCAAGGTGCGCGTCGTGCTGCACGGCGCGCCGGACGTGCCGCTGCGATCGAGCCGCCATCTCAAGCGGCGCTTCGGACTCGGCGACAAGACCGTGATCTCGACCTTCGGTCTGCTCAGCCCGGGCAAAGGCATCGAGTACCTGCTCGAAGCGCTGCCTGCCGTCTTTGCGCGGTACCCCGATGCAGTCTACCTGCTCCTCGGCGAAACGCATCCCGAGATACGGCGGCGCGAAGGCGAGCGATACCGCGAGGCGCTGCTCGAACGCGCCTGCTCCATCGGCATTGCCGGGCGCGTGCACTTCGTCAACCATTACATGACCTACGAAGAAGTCGTCTCGTATCTGCTCGCGACCGACGTCTACGCATCGCCGTCGGTCGACCCGCACCAGATCGTCAGCGGCACGCTTTCGTACGCGCTGGCGTGCGGCCGCGTCGTCGTGGCAACGGCGAGCGCGTATGCGAACGAACTGCTGGCCGGCGGCCGCGGCATCGTCGTGCCGTTCCGCGATGCAGCGGCGCTCTCGCGCGGCATCAATACGGTGCTCAGCCACGAGCGCGAGCGGCGTTCGATGGAACTAGCGGCGTACCGCTTCGGCCGCAACATGATTTGGAGCAGGGTCGCGCGCGAATACGAATCGATCTATCGCGCGGTCACGATCGAGCGCTCGGTGCGCGCGCTGCGGCCGCTGCGCGTGCGCGCCTCAGAAAGTCTCCGCGCGCTCGCGGGCGGCGCTTCGCACAATCTCGCGAAAGCCGCGGAGTAGATCACGGCGCAGACCGCCGCGCGGCGCAAGCCTACCGAACTCGCGGCCGCACACATGGAGGAAGCCCTACGAGGGCGCTTGCCTTCGCTCGCGCACTGCTCGCGCATGTTCGACGAGCGCGGCATGGTGCAATTCGCAAACGGCGACGAGCCCGATCGCTCCTCCGGATACTGCACCGATGATAACGCGCGCGCGTTGCTCGTCGCAGTCAACGCGCTCGCGCTCGAACCGGACAACGACGACGCACGCCGCATCGGCAAGGGCGCGCTTGCGTTTCTGGAACGAGCGCAACTGCCTGACGGCCGGTTCCGAAACACCGCCGATTGTAACGGCGCATTTCTTTCAGGCGAGGGCGCACGATCCGAGGACGCAGACGGTCGCGCGGTCTGGGCGCTGGGCGTCACCATGCGCCGTGCGGCTGGACCTGCGTGGCAAGTGCGTGCCGGAACCCTGCTCGAGCGCGCGTGGACCGCAGCGCGAGCGCTCCGCTCCTACCAGTCTGCGGCCTACGCGCTGCTCGGCGCCGTCGCATGTGCAACGCGTTCGGAAGCGGCGCGCGGCACTGCATACTATTTAGCGGAGAGGCTCGCCGACGAGCACGATGCCGCCGCAGTACCGGATTGGCCGTGGTGGCAGCCGGTGTTGACCTGGGCCTGCGCGCGAGCGCCGCATGCGATGCTGCGCGCGGCAGCGTTCACGAGAAGCGCTCGGCACCGGGAGTGCGGTTTGCGCTCGCTTGGCTTTCTGGCGTCGGTCACGCAACGCGGTGAACTCTTCACGCCGATCGGCAACAAGGGTTGGTACGCGCGCGGCGGTCCCCGCGCGCTCTACGACCAGCAGCCGATCGAAGCGAACGCGATGGTCAACGCCTGGTTAGCAGCCGCCGATGTGACCGGGGAACAGCGATATCGCCGCCGCGCTCATGAAGCGTTCGGATGGTTTTTCGGCGCGAACAGCGAGGGAACGGTGGTGGCGCGCCCGGACGTGGGCGGATGTTGCGACGGGCTCAATGCCGATGGGGTCAATCACAACATGGGTGCGGAAAGCACGCTGTCGTATTTGCTCGCTCATCTCGCGGTCGCACGAGACGCGCGCGGCCTGCCTGCGTAAGAGGTCCGCAGCTACACCGGGGCGGAAAAGTCCGTGGATGGATCCGCTCGAATCGCTCAACAAGGAGCAGCGCAAGGCGGCGGCCCACACTGAAGGCGCCGTCCTTATTTTTGCCGGCGCGGGCAGCGGCAAGACGCGAGTCCTCACGCACCGCGTCGCGCACTTGCTGGACCGCAAGCGGGCTCCCGCGCACCGCATTCTCGCGGTCACATTCACCAACAAGGCCGCGGGCGAGCTCAAAACGCGGCTACGCCAGCTCGTCGGTGAGACGTCGCAAGGTTTGTGGGTCGGCACGTTTCACTCGATCGGCGTGCGCCTGTTGCGGCGCGACGGCGACGCCGTCGGCGTGGCGCTGAACTTCGTCATCTACGACGAAGCCGATCAGCGCGCGCTCGTGAAAGAGGTCTTGCACGACCTGAACATCGACGAGCGCAACTACCAGCCCGGCGCTGTATTGCGCCACATCAGCCGGGCCAAGGAGCGGCTGCAGGATCCCGCCGCGTATGCCGCCTCGGCTGACGGTCAGCTCTCGCCGGTCATCGCGTCGCTCTACGCCGAATACGAGCGCCGCCTCGGGCAAGCCAACGCGCTCGACTTCGACGACCTCATCATGCGCGCGATCGCGCTGCTCGAGCGCAGAGACGAACGCGGCGCGGCGTGGCGCGAGCGCTTCGCCTACGTGCTCGTGGACGAGTATCAAGACGTCAACGAAGCGCAGTACCGCATGGTGCGCGCGCTCTCGCAGGGCAGCGGCAACATCTGCGTGGTCGGCGACGATGACCAATCTATCTACGCATTCCGCGGCGCCGACCACCGCATCATCCTGCGTTTCGAACGCGATTTTCGCGATGCCCAAACCTTCCGTCTCGAGCGCAACTACCGTTCGACGACCGCGGTCCTCGACGTCGCGAACGCGTTGGTGTCGCATAACACGCAGCGCCATCCTAAGAAACTGTGGACGAGCCGCGAGGGCGGCAAGCCCGTGCGCGTCTATGCTGCCGCAACCGATCGCGACGAAGCGCGCTTTGTCGTCGACACGATACGCGCCGGCATCGCCGACGAAGGCCGCAGCCTGAGCGATCATGTCGTCCTCTACCGCACGAACGCGCAGTCGCGTGCCTTTGAAGAAGCCATGCTCGTCGCCGGCCTTCCATACCGCGTGGTCGGCGGCGTCGGCTTTTACGCGCGCGCAGAAGTCAAGGACGCGCTCGCCTATCTGCGCTACATCGTCAACCGCGACGACGGCATCAGCTTGCGGCGCATCATCAACGCGCCCCGCCGCGGCATCGGACAGGCGACGCTCGACGCGATCGGAGACGAAGGAGCGCGCCGCGGCCTTACGTTTGCCCAGGCGATGCGAACACCCGAGCTGATCGCCGAGGTCGCTCCCAAGAAAGCCAAAGACCTCGCATCGTTCACGCACGACATCGACGCATTCACCGCCGTCTCCGACCAGCGCGGACCGGTCGCGGCGCTGCTCGCGGTCCTCGAAGACACAGGCTACGCCAAGGAGTTGCGCGACGAGGACACCGTCGAATCACGCTCGCGCATCGAAAACCTTGAGGAACTGCTCGGGGTTGCGCGCGAGTACGAAGAGCGCGAAGGCCCCGACACGCCCGGGTTTCTCTCGACCATCTCGCTCGTGTCCGATCTCGACACGATGGATCGCGGCGGCTCGGCTGTGACGCTCATGACGCTGCACATGGCAAAAGGCTTGGAGTTCCCGGTCGTGTTTCTGTGCGGCTTGGAAGAGGGGATCTTCCCGCACAATCGCGCGCTGATCGATCCCAACGAGATCGAGGAAGAACGCCGGCTGTGCTATGTCGGCATCACGCGGGCGATCGACGAGTTGACCGTGACCTTTGCGAAACGCCGCACGACCTTCGGGAGCGCATACCTGCATCCGCCGTCGCGCTTCTTGAGCGAGATGAAGGATCTCGAGTACATCAACGTGCTGCCGCTCTCGCCGATCGGTTCGGGCGGCACCTGGGAAGACATGGCGGCGCCCGCACCGATCGAACGCGAACTCGAACTCGCCGTCGGCGACGGCGTCACGCATCCGAAATTCGGCGAGGGCATCGTCGTCGAGGTGCGCGGCGCCGGCGGCGACGCATTCGTGACCGTGGACTTCGCGAATGCAGGCCGCAAGAGCATCATGCTCAATTACGCGAAGCTAGAGAAGATAGCGGCGTCGCGTCCTTGAACGGTCAAAGCGCCATGGTACGGGTAGGCGTGGCCGGCGCGCACGGCAAAATGGGCAGCCTGACGGCGCAGACGCTCGCCCGAGCGGACGGCATCCAGTACGTCGGCGGTCTCGTCAGGCATGGCACCGCTCGCGGTGCAGACGAGTACGATGAACTTGCGACGTTCATCGAGCGAGCGAAGCCGCAGATAATCGTCGATTTTTCGCTCTTCCCGGCTTCAAAGGCGATCGCACTTGGAGCGCTCGAACGCGGCGTGCGTCCGGTGATCGGCACGTCCGGGTATGGCGCGCAAGACGTCGAAGAAATCCGTGCCGCGTGCGCACGCACCAAGACCGGCGCGGTGTTCGCGCCGAACTGTGCGATCGGCGCGGTGTTGATGATGCGGTTTGCCGACCAGGCCGCCAAGCACTTCGGCGCAGTCGAGATCGTCGAAATGCATGAAGCCGGCAAGAAGGATGCGCCCTCCGGCACGGCGCTGGCAACAGCGCGACGGCTGAGCGGCGCCAAGACCTTTGCGCGCGCCGCGACGCAAGTCGTCAAATCCGATGGCGCGCGCGGCGCCGACATCGGCGGAGTCGGGGTGCACAGTCTGCGTTTGCCCGGCGTGGTCGCGCATCAAGAAGTGCTGTTCGGCGGCAACGGTGAACTGCTGAGCATCCGTCACGATTCATTTTCTCGCGAGTCGTTCATGAGCGGCGTGCTGATCGCGGTACGCGCTGCGGCGAAGCTCGATCGCTTTGTCGACGGAATCGGAGAGCTGTTGTGACGCTTGCGGCCGGACGCGATCTCGCCGTCGCGATCGTCGGGGCGACCGGTCTTGTCGGCGAGACATTGGCGCGCATCCTCGACGAACGCAAGTTTCCGGTGGCGTCGCTACGGGCATTTGGGACGACACGCTCGAGCGGCGAGATCGTGCGCGCGGGCGGACGATCGGCCAAAGTCGAGCAGCTTGACGGCGCGAGCAATCCGTTCGCGGGGGTGGACGTCGCCTTCTTCGCCGCAGGCGACGCGGTGAGCCGGCGCTACGCGCGCGCCGCTGCTGACGCCGGCGCGTTTGTCGTCGACAAGTCGGGCGTTTTCAGACAGGACGCAAACACGCCGCTCATCGTGCCAGAAGCCAACGCCGGCGCGATTGGGAATCACAACCTGGTCGCGAATCCGAATTGCTCGACGATTCCGATCGCGGTCGCGCTCGCTCCCATCGAGCGCGCATTCGGACTTGGCTGGGTAAGCATCGTCGCTTTTCAAAGCGTGTCCGGCGCCGGCAAGGACGCGGTCGCCGAGTACGAGGCGCAAGTACGGGGGGACGATGCCCCGCGCACGCTTCCGCGGCGCATCGCCGGCAATCTCATACCGCAAAACGGCCCCTTTGACGCGAGCGGGTATGGAGAAGAAGAGCGCAAGATCGCGGCTGAGCTGATGAAGATCCTCGAGCGGCCCGACTTGCCCGTCTCGGCGACCGCCGTCCGAGTGCCGGTCCCGCTCGGACATAGCGCGGCGGTCGCCTTCGGGCCTGCTCGCGCCGCAACGTTGGATGAACTGCGCGAACTGTTGCGGACCGCACCCGGCGTTCGCTTTGAAGACGGGCCCGGTTATGCCACGCCGCTCGACGTGGCCGGCACAGACGATGTCGCGGTCGGCCGGCTGCGCGCGGACAGCGCGCACCCCGGCGCGTACTTGTGCTGGATCGCATGCGATAATCTGCGCAAGGGCGCCGCGACGAACGCGGTGCAAATCGTCGAAGCGGCGATGCGGCGCGCGAAGGTGACGGCTTGATGGAGGGTACCACCACAGACGTCGTCGTCATGAAATTCGGCGGGTCGTCGCTTGCGACTGAGGACCTGCGCGTGCTCGCCGTACGGCGCGTCATCGAACATATCGAATCTGGCAAGCGGCCGGCGGTCGTCGTCTCCGCGATGGGCAGACTGCCCGCGCCGTACGCCACCGATACGCTGCTCGCGCTCGCGCCCGGCGCGGGCGTCGCCAACCTCGATCTGCTGCTGTCGTGTGGCGAGAGCATGAGCGCCGCGGTGTTCGCCGGATTGCTCGAGGCGCGCGGCGTCAAAGCGCAAGCACTCACCGGCGCGCAGGCCGGCATCTTCACCGAAAAGCGCCACGGCGATGCGCGCATCCTGCGCGTCGAACCGCAACTCGTGCGCGAACTGCTCGAGGCGGGCGTCACGCCGGTAATCGCCGGTTTCCAGGGCATGGCGCCGGACGGTTCGGTCACGACGTTAGGAAGAGGCGGCAGCGATCTCACGGCGGTCGCGATCGCAGCCGCGCTCGGCAACGCTTCCTGCGAGATCTTCACTGACGTCGAGGGCGTCATGACCGCAGATCCGCGGCGCGTTGGCGCGGCGAACACCGTTCGCGCGCTCACCTTCGAAGAGGTGAACGAACTGGCCGCAAACGGCGCGCAGATCATGCAAGAACGCGCCACCGATCTCGCGCGCGAGGCGCGCACGCCGTATTCGATCCGCAGCCTGCGCTCAGGCTCGGGCACCGACATCGCGGCTGACCGGCTGGTAGAACCAGGCAAACCGATCACCGGCCTCGCCACGATCACGGGTTTCGCGTTCATGCACGTCGTGCCCGAGGCGGCGGCGATGCCGGGTGGTTGGGAGCGCGACACGTTCGTCGCCCTTGCACAGGCCTCGATCAACCTCGACTGCATCAACGTCAATCGCGCGGGCGTCTTTTTCATCGTCCGCGAAAGCGACCTCGAGCGAACGCGCCGCGTGCTCGACGCGTTGCCGGTCGCCGTGCGCGCGACGCGCGACTGCGCCAAAGTCTCGATCGTCGGCGCGGGCATGCGCGGCACGCCGGGCATCATGGCCTCGGTGGTGCAGGCGCTCGTCGGAGCCAGTGTGCCGATCCTCCACAGCACCGACTCCAACATCACGATCTCGGTGATCGTGCCGGGTTCGCTCGCGCCCGCTGCCGAAGCGGCGCTACACAAAAACTTCGAGTTGGCGTAACGGAAAGGCGCACAAGAAGATGGGACGGTTCGGACCAGTCGTCACCGCGATGATCACGCCGATGCGTGACGACGGCGCGGTTGATTACGCCGAGGCGAAGCGCCTTGCTGCGTGGCTATGCGATCAGGGGTCCAGCGGTCTGGTCATCGCTGGAACCACGGGCGAAGGCCCGACGCTGAGCGACGACGAGAAGACGAAGCTTTTCCGAGAGGTGGTCACAAGCGTCGGCGGCCGCGCCAAAGTCATCGCGAACACAGGCGGCAACGACACGCGCCGGTCGGTCGAATTCAGCAAACAAGCCGAAAGCTGCGGCGTCGATGCGTTGCTCGTCGTCGGACCGTACTACAACAAGCCGCCCCAGGCCGGGCTTATCGAGCACTTCACGACCATCGCGGACGCGGTGAGCTTGCCGATCGTCATCTACAATATCCCAGGGCGCACGGCGGTGAACGTCTTGCCGGATACGCTTGCGAAGTTGGCCGCGCATAAGCGCATCGTCGGCGTCAAGGAATCCAGCGGCGACGTCATGCAGATCAGCGAGGTCATCGCCAAAGCACCGCGCGACTTCGATGTGTACTCGGGCGACGACCACATGACGCTTGCCGTGCTCGCGATCGGTGGATGTGGCGTCGTAAGCGTCGCGAGCCACGTCGCGGGTGAAGATATCGCCGCGATGTGCCGCGCGTTCGCTTCCGGCGATACGGAGCGAGCGGCTTCGATCCACGCCATGCTCCTGCCGCTAATCAAAGCGCTGTTCGCGGTGACGAGCCCAATCCCAGTGAAAGCCGCGATGCAGCGCTTTGGGTTTGCGACCGGCCGGTGCAGGCCTCCGCTCACCACGCTGACCGCCGATCAGAGGCGCGACCTCGACGCCGCGATCCAACCGTGGACCAGCCGCACGGTTCCCGAGCAGGCAGCATCCGGGGTGCGTTGAGAGCGGGAACGCCACGCGCCGGCGCTTCGAGCGAACTCGCCGCGCCGCAAACATTGTCAGTGCTCGGGTGTCGAGTCGATCGCGTTGACATGCTCGGCGCCGTGGCACGCATCGAGGAATTCGCGAGAACCGGCAAACCTGCGCACGTGGTCACGCTCGGCGCCGAGATGGCCAACCTCGCGTATGTCGACCCCACGTACCGCGCTGCCGTGAACGCCGCGGATCTCGTGGTGGCCGACACCATCGGCATCGTCATGGCGTCACGGCTGCTTGGCAAGCCGCTGCGCGAGCGGGTCGCAGGCATCGACCTGCTTGGGCGGTTGTGCGAGCGGGCAGCGGCGCTCGGTCATCCCGTGTTCCTTTTGGGCGGCGCGTCAGGAGTCGCAGACGAAGCCGCCGCGGCGCTTCGCGTCCGCCACCCGGATCTGCGCATCGCGGGCAGCCACCATGGCTACTTCGCCGACGATGCATCGGCGGCCGTCTGCGCTCTGATCCGCAACTCCAGTGCGCGGATCGTCTTCGTCGGACTCGGTTTTCCGCGTCAAGAATATTGGATTCGCGAAAACATAGGCAAGCTCGGCGCGGTGGTCTGCATCGGGGTCGGCGGCTCGTTTGACGTCATCAGCGGAAGATTGACGCGCGCGCCCGCGGCCGTGCGAAAAGCCGGACTGGAATGGCTCTACAGGCTGGTGACCGAGCCGCGCCGCTTAAGGCGGCAACTCGCGTTGCCCGCGTTCGCGCTGCGATCGATGTACCAGGCGCTGTTCGGGCCGCGCTAAAAAAGTGCCATCGCGCGCGTAGGCGGCCCGCAAGTTTTGGTCTAAGTTCCGCCAGCATGCGCGGTATGATATTGGCCGGTGGCCTTTCAACGCGGCTCTACCCGCTTACCCTAAAACTGCCCAAACCGCTCGTGCCGGTGCTCGACAGGCCAGTCGTCGCGCACGTCCTCGACTACCTACAACGCTTCGGCATCAATGACGTCGCTATCAACATCCACTATTTCTCGGAGGCCGTGCGCCAGTTCGTGGGCGATGGGTCGCGCTGGAACGCGCGCGTCACGTACCTGCACGAGACCGAGCTGATGGGCAGCGCCGGCGCGGTGAAACAGCTGGCCGCGCGCTTCACCGAGACCTTCGTGGTCATCGGATGCGACGACGTGACGACGATCGACCTCAAAGCCGCGATCGACTTCCACCGGGCGCATCGTGCGACCGCGACGATCGTGCTCACCCGCGCCGCCGACGTCAGCCAGTACGGGGTGGTGGTGACGGATGAAGACGGCCGCATCCGCAGCTTCCAGGAGAAGCCCGCACCCGGAACGGAGCTCAGCAAGCACGTCAACAGCGGCGTCTACGTCTTCGAGCCGGGTGTGCTCGAACACATCCCCGCCAACACGTTTTACGATTTCGGCAAGCAAGTCTTTCCGCATCTGCTGCGCTCGGAAGAGCGGTTCTTCGGCATGGGTCAGGATGCGTACTGGTGCGATGTCGGCACGCCCTCGGAATACCGGCGCGTGCACCGCGACGCGCTCGAAGGCCGCGTGACGCTTAAAGCGGGGGAGGGGTCGGTCATCAAGGACGGCGTGCTGCTCGGACGCGACAGCAAGGTCGACCCAAAGGCGACCATCGTCGCGCCGTCGTGCATCGGCACGGGCACCGTCGTGGCGGCCGATGCGCAGATCATCGGCTCGATCCTCTGGCAAGGAGCGAAGATCGGCGCAGGCGCGCGCGTGCGTGATGCGGTGATCGGCGCCGGCGTCAAGATCGAACCGGGGGCGCTGGTCGAGGGCGGCGAGCACGCGACCGCAACGATGATGCGTTGATGAAAATGGTTGATGTAGTGGCGGGCTCTTACAGCCCGCCCCGAATGACGGCGCGTTCGCTCGGACGCGCCGCTGTATGCTTGGCGTTGCTCATGTGCCCCGTTCCTCCGGCCCGCGCCGAGACGACGATCGGGCTGCAAGGCTTGTACATCGCGGGCACGCACGAAGAGATCAACGGCAGCCAGCAGTTCAATATTCCGGCAGCGCTTCTCAACGCCCGGCAGCGCTGGAACGCGTTCGAACTGTACGTCGAAGGGATTCCATCAACCGGCAGCCACGCGTACCTGACGCCGCCGAGTGGATTTCCGCAGCCGGTCACGTCGCTCTCACTACTCAATGCGCTCGCACAGGTGCGGCTCGACCGCGCCGGCCGGCTGTGGGCGGGCGGCGGCATTTCGGTCGTCAATCAGATCACGAGCATCGGCAGGCCGCCGTACTCCGCAGCTTCGCGCGTCACCGGAGGGCGCTACGAACTCGAAGGTGATCTGCCTGTCGGACGCAACGGCGCGACTGAGCTGCGAGCGGCGTTCATGCCCGCCATGCACGGGGCCATTGTCGCGCAGCTCCCCCCGTATCTCGCTAGTCAGCTCCCATCGAGCGAAAAAGCCGAGACGACAGATTTCACCGGCGAATACGTCTTGCGGAGCGGGCGCATGCGTTATGGCGCCGGTTTCCGCGTCATCAACTATGTCGCGCATTTCGTGACGCCGCCCGAGTTTGCCGATCGGAACAGCGGAATCGGCTATATCCTCGAAATCCGCTACGCTGTCGCCCCCTAGGACGCTACATCTACTACAATCCGAGGCTGCGTTCGAGGCGCGAGCGATTCGCTGCCAACGCAGCAGCCGGCTCGTGCGCCACGACTCGGCCGCGCTCGAGGATGTAGACGCGATCCGCCACGGCAAGCGCCAAGTCGACGTTCTGCTCGGCGAGCAGCACCGTCTCGCCGTCATCGCGCAATGATGAGATCGCCGCTTCGAGCGTCTTGATCAGCGCCGGACTGAGCCCTTCGCTTGGCTCATCCATCATCAACAACGAAGGATTGCGCAGCAAGGCCCGTGCGATCGCGACCATTTGCTGCTCGCCGCCGGACAGCGTCTGACTCTCGTTGCGCGCGCGCTCTCGCAAACGCGGAAATAGTGCGAGCGCGCGCTCGATATTCCAAGGACCGGGGCGAGCGCCAAGTGCGAGTTCCTCAGTCACCGTGAGTCCCGCCAGCATGCGGCGGCCCTGAGGCACAAGCGCCATGCCCGAGCGAGCTCGAACGAGCGCCGGCGTTTTCGCAAGATCGGTCCCGGCTAACTCGATCGAGCCCGAACGAAGCGGCAAGAATCCCATGAGCGCGTTGAGCAAGGTGCTCTTGCCCATGCCGTTGCGCCCGAGGATCGCGACGACTTCGCCGCGGCTCACGCCGATCGAAACATCCTCGAGGACGAGCGCTTGGCCGTAGCCGCACGCGAGGCCGCGCACCGCAAGCAGTGTTTCGCCGCGCGCGTGCTCGCGCCGTACGGGCGCGCTGCCAGTGCCAAGATAGACAGTCTGAACCACCGGATCCGCGCGCACTTGCTGCGGCGTGCCTTCGGCGAGCACCTCGCCGTTGTCGAGGACCGTCATCCGATCGGCGAAGTTCTGCGCGAAATCAAGATCATGCTCGATGAGCAGGATCGTCACGTCGCGCGGCAGATCGAGCAGGAGGCGCCCGACGCGCTCGCGCTCGGGACCGGCAAGTCCGGCGAGCGGTTCGTCGAGCAGCAGCATCGCCGGCCGTTGCGCGAGCGCGACTGCAAGCTCGAGCTGGCGCGACTCGCCGTGCGACAGTTGTGCAGCAGCGACGTCTGCTTTGTCGGCCAGACCGACGGAGGCAAGCGCGCGCCTGCCGTCGTGCTCGCTCGGGGCGAGCCGATCGAACGACGACGCCGCGTTCCACGCCTGGCCTCCGGCGGTCAACGTGCCGAGCATGACGTTTTCAAGCACGCTGTTTTCAGCGAAGAGGCTGCTCATTTGGAACGTGCGGGCTACGCCAAGGCGCGCGACCTGCTCAGCGGGCATTCCGGTGGTGCGCCGCTGCCCGATCTCGATGTCACCCGCAGACGGCCGCTGGCTGCCGCTGATGACGGCGAACAGCGTGCTCTTGCCCGCGCCGTTCGGACCGATGATCGCGCGCCGCTCGCCACGCGCGACGTGCAGGCTCACCGCGTTCAACGCAGTCACGCCGCCAAAGCGCTTGGTCACGGAGTCGACGGCGAGCGCGTCAGAAGAACGCGCCGCAACATCCGCCGTCATCGCTCTGCCGCTACCGCAGCGGGCGGAAACAGGATGCTCCAGAGACCGCGCCTCGTGAGCAGCACGATGGCGACGAGCACTGCGCCGATCAGGAAGTTCTCCCATCGGTCGGTGATCGAGCTGATCCATACCTGCAGCAAGACGAAGACGGCGGCACCGGCAACCGCACCCCATAGACTTCGAAGCCCGCCAAGCAAGACGATGACAAGCAGCAAGACGGAATTGGTCCAGCTCAAATCAGCCAGACTCGCGAAATTGCGATGGTGGGCGTGGAGCACGCCGGCCAGGCCGGTGATTCCACCGGCCACGACAAAGGCCCAGTACTTATACCAAAAAGCTGCAAGGCCCAGCGCCCGCGCGCGCGGTTCGTTCTGCCGGACGGCATCGAGCACGCGGCCGGCCGGCGCGCGAAGCAGACGCGCGAGCAGCAACAACGTCACAACGAGCAACCCAAGGCAGACGGCGTAGAACGCCGTGTCGCTGAGCGCGACTTTCGCGATGACGAAGCCGTCGCTGCCGCCGGTGAGCGACCGCCACTTGTCAGCGGTCGCCCAGACCAGTTGCGCAAACGCGAGCGTGATCATGAGAAAGAAGATGCCGGCGCTGCGCAGGGCGAGCGGCGCAACGACAGCGCCGAAAACCGCCGCAGCGGCAAAACCGACCGCGAGGGTCAGCGCGATGTTCGGTCCGGCGTGCGCGCTGACGATGGCGGCGGCGTACGCACCGATGCCGAAGAATGCGGCCTGACCGAGCGAGACCAACCCGGCATACCCGGCGAGCAGGTCGAGCGCGACCGCCGCCAGCGCGTACAGGGCGACCTCGCTCGCGACGTAGAGCGGATAACCGTGCAGCGCGAACGGCACGAGCGCCGCAATGACTCCAAGGACAGCGAGCACGAGGACGCGAGATCGCACGCTACCCACGCTTGCCGAGCAGCCCTTGCGGGCGGAAGCTGAGCACGATCACCATCAGCGCAAAGATCAGAAACGTTGCGAACTGCGGGAATTGCAGCGTACCGAAGCCGTCGACGACGGCAACGATGATCGCCCCGACGAGCGCGCCGGCAACGCTGCCAAGCCCGCCGACCACGACGACGATCAACGCGTAGAGCATCATCGTCAGGTCGAATCCCGGGCCGAGCGCGATCAACGGTCCAGCGATGGCGCCGCCGAACGCCGCCAAGCCGACCGAGAACGCGAACGTCGCCGAACGCACTGTTTGAACGGGCACGCCGAGCGATACCGCGATCTGCGGATCGCTGCTGACCGCGCGGACCCTCGCGCCGAGCGGTGAGCGCAATGCGAATTGCACCGCCGCAAAGACAACCGCGCCGACGGCGATGACGAAAAGGTGATACGCGGGATATTGAATGCCGAAGATCGGCACGAGCGCGCTGAGGCTCGCGGGCGGCAGCGTGGACCTGATGTCAGCCCCCCAAATCGCGCGGATGATATCGCCGAGCATGAAGGCGATGCCGACCGTCAACAGCACCTGATCCAACTCTCGGCCGTGCAGCCGGCGTAACAGCAGACGCTCGACCAGCCAACCCAACGCAGCGCCGGCGAGCGGCGCCGCCACGAGCGCGAGCCAAAAACTGTGCGCGACGTGTGCGACGGTAAAGCCGACGTACGCGCCGAGCATGTAGAACGTGCCGTGGGCGAGATTGGCGATCCGCCCAACGCCGTAGATCAGCGAGAAGCCGGACGCCAGTAAGAAGTACAGCATGGCAAAGGCCAGGCTGTTCAGTCCCTGTAGTTCGACGAGCTGCAGCGGCACCGCCCCGGAATGTGCGCCGTCCGGCTGGGTGCCGCCTGTCTAGCCGGGGTCGCGGATAAGACCGAGGTTCGAGACGACCTTATTGTGAACGCCGGTGGCCGTCAGAACAGCCTCGCGCAAATAGACGTATTGCACGATGTTGTGCGTCACCGGGTCGAACGAGAACGGCCCGCGCGGGCTTTCGAACTTGACGCTCGTAAATGCTTCGATGACGTTCGTCTTGTTCGACATGTCGCCGTCGAGCTTGTTGAGCGCCTCGACGATCACACGTGCTGCATCGAAACCGCGCAACGAGTAGACGCTCGGATCGCCGCCGAAGCGAAACTGGTAATCTTGCACGAAACGCGTGTTCTCCGGAGTTTTGAGCAAGAGCGCCCAATGCAGGGTGCTGTGCGCGCCCAGGGCGGCGTCGCCGACCTGCGAGAGCGTGTTCTCCTCCACCATGTCGCCGATCACCGCGAGCCTGACGTACTTGGACAAGCCGAACTGTTGAAATTGGCGCAGGAATATCGTTCCGTCGGTGCCGGCTAAGAAGCCGAAGAGCACATCTGGTTTCGCCGCTGCGATCTTGGCGATGTACGCGCTGAAATCTGGGCTGCCGAGCGGCGGGTAGAGCTCGTCGATGACCTTACCGCCTGCTGCCGTGTAGGCGTCTTTGAACCCCTGTGCGCTTTCACGCCCGTACGCGTAGTCGGCCGCGATCATGTACACTTGCTTGCTCATGTTGTTCGCGGTCCACGTGCCGAGCGGGTTCGCGAACTGCCAGGCGGTGAAGCCGGCGCGCCAGATATACGGGCTCTTGCGCGATCGCGTGAGCGCATTGCCGCCGGCGTTGGCGACGACGAGCGGTACTTGCGCAGTTGTGACGAGATCGCGGATCGCGTAGGCGGACGGGGTTGCGACGATGCCCGTGAGCAGGTCCACTTTGTCGGACTCGATCAACTTCGTCGCCTTGGAGACGGCCACGCTGGGATCGGTCGATTCGTCCTGATTGATGAGCACGATCTCGCGGCCGCCTGCCTTGTTGTGCACCTCGTCGAAATAGAGGCGCATGCCGTTCGCGATGTCGATGCCGAGTTGGGTGTATACCCCTGACGCCGGCAAGATGACGCCGATTTTGAGAACGTCCTTTGCCATTGCGCGCCGAGCGTAAGACTGTGGCAATAAGCCCGCGGCGCCCACCGCGATGCCCGCTTTCAAGAAATCGCGTCGCGTGATGCTCATGTGATCGACCTCTACCATGCGTCGTGGGCAAGAGCGCGTCTGTGGCAGCGCGTTCATGGAACGCGCGCGCTTTGACGGCGTTTGCGGTGGTTCGGCGCGCCTGAGGCCGCCCCTTCGCAAGCGCCCCTTGCCGGCTCGCCGTGCATGCGTGATGCCACGGACGTGTTCGCCGCGCTTTTCGATGTTCTCGCACCGCCGCGTTGCGGCGGCTGCGGCGCCGCCGGCGAAGACCTCTGCGTCGCCTGCGCTGATGAGATCGAACGCAACCCGCCGATTTTCATGCGCGTCGCAGGCGACCTGGCGACGGTCAGTGCTGCCGGGCAGTACCGCGGGGCGTTGCGCGCGGCTATCCTCGCGTTCAAGTACGCCAATCGCCGCTCCCTCGCCGCGCCTCTCGCGGTGGCGTTGGCGAAGCGCCTAACTTTCACAAACGAGATCATCGTGCCGGTTCCGCTGCATCCCTCGCGCGCGTGGGCGCGCGGCTACAACCAAGCGGAGCTCTTGGCTCGCGAGCTGGCAAGCGATCTGCGCGCTGAGCGGCCCGGTGTGGCGTTCCGAGCGCTCGTGCGGAGCCTGGCGACGCTCCCGCAGAGCAAGCTGTGCGGCGGCGAACGCGAGCGCAACGTCGCGAACGCCTTTTCGCCGGGGCCTGATGCATCCGGAATCGAGGGTAAGTCAGTCTTGTTGGTGGACGACGTGATCACTACCGGCGCGACGCTGCGCGCTTGTGCGGTTGTCCTGCGTCGTGCCGGTGCGCGCCGTGTCGATGCCGCGTGCGTCGCCGCGAGAACGTAGCGGTCGAATTTATTCGACCGCCAGAACGTAACGCGTTGGACGGTCGAGTGAACTCGACCGCTACATGGACGATTCTTAGCAGGCTGATCGCCCCGCTTCCGGAAGGACTGGCTCGTGCCCACTTCACGCTACATGCAACGCGCGCTCGCGCTTGCGGCGCGCGCCATGGGCGACACGAGCCCCAACCCGCTCGTCGGCGCCGTGATCGTCGCAGACGGCAAGGTCGTCGGTGAAGGCTACCATCATCGTGCCGGCGCGCCGCACGCGGAACGCGAAGCGCTCAAGGCCGCGGGAAAGCGCGCGCGCGGCGCGACCTTGTACGTCACGCTTGAGCCGTGCGTGCATCGCGGCAGAACTCCCCCATGCGTGCCGGCGCTCATCGCCGCAGGCATCGCACGGGTCATCATCGCGATCGAAGATCCTGACGAGCACGTGCGCGGCAAGGGGATCGAACAACTCAAGCGAGCGGGCATCGCAGTCGAGACGGGCGACGGGTCCGACGAGGCGCGCGAGCAGAATCGCGCTTACCTCAAACAGCGCACCACCGGCTGGCCATACGTGACGCTGAAAATCGCCCAGACGACCGACGGCTACGTCGCGCGCGCGAAAGGCGAACGAACCAATATCACCGGTGCGCAATCAGCGGCGTTCACTCGCCGCTTGCGCATCGAGCACGATGCGGTGTTGGTCGGCGTCGATACGATCGTCGTCGACGATCCGCTGCTCACCGTGCGCCCGCGCAAACGCCGCGCAGTGCCGTACGCTCGGATCGTCGTAGACTCGCGCGGCCGAACGCCGCTCGACGCGCGCGTCGTGCGCACCGCGCGTGCAACGCGCACGATCGTGGCGACCACGCGAGCCATGCCGCCCGCGCAGCGCAAGCTCTACGAGCGGCGCGGCGTCGACGTGATGATATGTGAAACCGATCGAACCGGTCGCGTGAACATCGCTGATCTGCTCGACAAACTCGGCCGCCAAGGAAGCCTGAGCGTGCTCTGCGAAAGCGGCCCGAGAATCGCGTGCGCGCTGTTTGAAGCGGGCCTGGTCGATCGCGTCCACTGGCTCATCGCTCCCACGATCTTTGGCCCCGCGGCCGCGGGCGTTGCGGTCGCGGCTCCACCCATCACGCGCGCTCGCGTCGTCGCCGCGCTGCGTTTGGGCAGCGATACGCTCATCACCGCAACGCCGGAGAATAGACTATCTTCACAGGACTCATCGCGCATCTCGGCAAGGTCATCAGCGTCGCGCCGCATGAAGGCGCGCGACGCCTCGTCGTCGCCTGCGCCCCACTAGCAGAACGCGAAGCACCCGGCGCGAGCATCAACGTCAACGGCGCCTGCCTGACGGTCGTCGCCGCATCGACTGGCGCGTTGTCATTCGATGTCGTACCCGAGACGCTGGCGCGCACGAATCTCGGCGCGCTGGCATCGGGCGATCTTGTCAACCTCGAGCCGAGTCTGCGCGCGGGAGATCCGCTCGGCGGTCATTTCGTCTACGGCCACGTGGATGCGACCACGACCGTCGAAAAGAAAACGCCTGAAGGCCCCGGCTTTCGCATCTGGAGCAAAGTGCCCGCGCGCCTTGCAAACCTGATCTGCGAGAAGGGGTTCGTAGCACTCGATGGCGTCAGCCTGACGGTGGCCTCGGTCGAGGACGGGCGCTTCTCCGTTGCGCTCATTCCAGAGACGCTGCGCCGAACCACATTCGGGGAGAAGCGCGCTGGCGCGACGCTGAACGTCGAAGCGGACCCGCTGGCGCGCTACGCCGCCTCGATCCTGCTGCCGCAGAGGCCGTAAGACCCAAAAGTCAAGCAGCGCCGCCCGTCGAACGATAACCTTCCTATGCCCCTTGCAACCATCGAAGAAGCGATCGCCGACATCCGCGCCGGCAAGATGATCGTCGTCATGGACGACGAGGATCGCGAGAACGAAGGCGACCTCACCATGGCGGCGCAGATGGTGACGCCCGAAGCGATCAACTTCATGACGAAGTACGGCCGCGGGCTCATCTGCATGCCCATCATCGGGCGCCGGTTAGACGAACTGCACATCCCGATGATGGTGCGGGAGAACACGTCGCCGCTCGAAACCGCATTCACCGTGTCGATCGAGGCAAAGGGCCGAACGACGACGGGCATCTCAGCCTTCGACCGCTCCAACACGGTCAGTGCGCTGCTCGATCCGCGCTCCAAGCCGAGCGACTTCGTGTGCCCCGGCCACACATTCCCATTGCGCGCGCGTGACGGCGGCGTGCTCGTGCGCGCGGGTCAGACCGAAGCCGCGGTCGACCTCGCACAGCTCGCCGGCCTCTACCCGGCCGGGATCATCTGCGAAGTGCTCGACGACGACGGCCACATGATGCGCCGCGCGAAACTCGAATTGTTCGCCGCGCACCACGGCCTCAAACTCATCACGGTGACCGATCTCATCGCGTACCGGATGCGTCACGAGAAACTCGTGCAGCGGATCGCGACCTTCAAGACGCCGACGAAGTTCGGCGAATTCACGGGCTACGGCTACGAATCGCTCGTCGACCACGCGTGCCATGTCGCGCTGGTGATGGGCGAGATCGGCGAAGGGCTCGACGTCCCCGTGCGCGTGCACTCGGAGTGTCTGACCGGCGACGCGCTCGGCAGCAAGCGCTGCGACTGCGCGGCGCAGCGCGACGCGGCGCTGGAGATCATCGCTAAGAACGGACGCGGCGTATTTCTGTATCTGCATCAGGAAGGGCGGGGCATCGGCCTTGCGAACAAGCTGCGCGCCTATGAGCTGCAGGACAGCGGCGCCGACACGGTCGAGGCCAACCTCAAGCTTGGGCTGCCCGCCGACAGCCGCGAATACGGCACGGGCTCGCAGATCCTGCACGATCTTGGCGTCCGTGAGATGAAGATCATCACAAACAACCCGCGCAAGATCCACGGGCTTGAGGGCTATGGTCTCAAGATGACAGGCCGCATCCCGCTGATCATCGGCGGCGACGAGTACAACGCCGGATACCTGAGGACCAAGAGAGAGAAACTCGGTCACCTCTTCGAGTCGGGTTCGTAGCTACAGCCTCGCAGTCGTGCGGTTCGCCATCATCCGCAGCCGTTTCAACGGCGAGATCACGCAGTCGCTGCTCGACGGCGCCGTGCGCGGCTTCGGGGACGAGCGTATCGGCAAGGAGCTGGTCGACACTTACGATGTCCCGGGCGCGTTCGAGCTGCCGGTCGCGGCGCTGTGGGCGGCGCAGACCCGGCGCTACAACGCGATCGTCTGCCTGGGGTGCGTGATCCGGGGCGACACGCCCCATTTCGACTACGTCGCGGGCGAGGCGGCCCGCGGCATCGCGGAGGTGGCGCGGACGACAGGCGTCCCCGTCGCCTTCGGAGTGCTTACGACCGATACACTTGAGCAGGCCCGCCTTCGAGCCGTGAGAGAAGCGGGCGGGGGCCCCAATCACGCCGAGGCGAGCGGGCCCAGTAATAAAGGATATGATGCCGCGCGCAGTGCCGTGATGATGGCTCAATTGCGCAGGAGGTTTGATTGATGGAAGTCGCGGGCGAAACCAATCTGCAGACGATTCTCGCCGGTGGCCAGCTCCATCTGCCGGGTGAGGCGACCGAGAAAGCGCGCATCGTGCGCGCCGAATGGATCGTCGAGGCCGTGCGGCTCGGACTCGCGGTCGACATCGACAATGCGATCATCGCCGGTCCGCTCGACTTGGCAGGACGCTACGTGCCCGCGCAGTTCTCGCTCACCAATTCGCGGCTTTCCGCTGCCGCATTGTCGGAGGCGCGCTTCTTGCAGCCCGTGAGTTTCGCCGGATGTGCCTTCGACGGCGACTTCGGCATCGTTGGGCTGCGCGCCGAGCTCGATGTCTCATTCGTCGGCGCATCATTTGGCGGCGACGTCGAGTTCGCGGAGATCGGGGCAGGCGGATCACTCTTGCTCAACGAGATGCGTGCTGCAGGCAACCTCACGGTCCGCAACGCGCGCACCGGCGGCGCACTCGGCGCCGAAGCGATCGACGTCCGCGGCATGGTGCTCAACGAGCTTCAGGTCGGCGGCGATTTCACGATCACCGGAGCGCGCTGCAGAGGCCAGGCATCCATCACAGAGCTGTCGGTCGGCGGCAATCTCATCGCCAAGGGCGCTCTGTTCGAAGGTGATGTCCACGCGGACCGCGCGCAGGTCACGGGCCAGTGCGACCTGTCCGAGAGCGTCCTGTCGGGCCGAGCCGCGTTGTCATCGCTGCGCGTCGGCGATGCGATGCTCGTCGCCTCCGCCAAGTTCGGCGGCGACGTGGAGCTGGGCAACGCACAGATCGGCAACCTGACGATGTCGAAGGCCGCGTTCAACGGCCGCCTGTCGTTCAAGGAGGCGCGCGTCGCGCGCAACGTCGTCTGCCTCGGTACGACCTTCGAAAAGGACGCCGACCTCTCGGGCGCGGGCACCGGCGGCGACGCGAATTTTGAGGATGCCGTCTTTGCGGCGGCGGCGGATTTCAAGCACTGCGACATCGGCGGATCCCTGTCGTGCGAGTCGGTCGCGTTCAAGCGCGGCGCCGATTTCAGCGAAATGCGCACGGCCGGCGATGCCGACTTCACGCACGCCGCGTTTCACGAACCGGCTCGCTTTGCCGGCATGCGCGCCGGCCGCCTCGACTGCACGCGGACGTCATTTGCCGCGGCTGCCGATTTCCGGGGCGCGCGCGTCGAGGACGCGGCTATTTTTTCGTGGACGGTGTTCTCGGGTGACGCGAAGTGCGCGAACTTGCGGGCGAGTTCGATCGATGCGAGCAACGCGCAGTTCCATGGCCTGGCCGACCTCGCTTCGGCCGAGAGCAATGGCGATTTCGACGTCAGCGAGGCGACATTCCACGCCGAAGCGCGGCTCCCGAACATCATCGCGAAGGGGACGCTGCGGGCGATCGGCACGACGTTCGAACGCAATGCGAGCCTGGCGGCCGCTAAGGTCGGCGGCGACGCCAACATCGCGCGTGCGGCCTTCGGCGGCGACGCGGTCTTCCGCTCGACGACGGTCGGCGGTGCCCTCGTCGCGGATGCCGCAGTCTTCGGCCACGACGCGGACTTCGGAGCGCTGCGCGTCACAGGCGCAGCATCTTTTGCGGGAGCCCGCTTCGGAGGTCAAGCCCAACTCGGCGCAATCCAGATCGGCGCGGGACTGAGTGTCGAGGGCACGACGTTTGACGCGGAGGCCGATCTGCGCGCCGCCCACATCGGCTCCGACGCCACGTTTGCGAAGGCGGCCTTCTCGCAGACGGCGCTGTTTGATGGTTTCGCTGCGCGCGGCAATGTCGCGTGGACCAAAGTCGTCTTCCGCGGCGACGTGCGCGCCAACGACGTCGGCGCCGGAGGCAGCCTTGATGCATCGGACGCCGCTTTCGAAGGAGCGAGCTCGTTCCACCGGCTCTCGGCGGGCAAGCGTGCGATCTTCAATCGGTCGGTGTTCCGCGGCCGCACGGAGTTCGCTGGTGCGAGTTTCGGCGACGTCGCGACATTCAAGGAGGCGCGTTTCGCGGAGAAGGCAGACTTCGAGGGTGCGCAGGTTCGCGCGGATCTGCTGTGCGGGCAGACGAGCTTCGAGGGCGAAGCGCGCTTTGACGCGACGCACGTCGCCGGACAAGCCGATTTCAAAGGCGCGCACTTCGCGCAGCACGCGGTGTTCGACGGCATAGAGGTTGCGTCAAATCTTGAATTCGAGAGTGCCGACTTCGCGGCTGAAGCGCGTTTCATCGGCAGCCGCATCGGCGGCGATGTCACATTTACGGATGCCTCGTTCGGCGCGCCGCTCGACTTCCGTTGGATGCACTTCCGCAGTCTCTCGATCGGGCAACGCGCAACGCCCGCCGGTGCGCCGGCGCTGAAGCGGACCGGGCGCGGCAACGGCGAGCTCGCTCAGGTACCGCCTCCGCCGCGATCGCGCGACCGCAGCACGACCATCGACCTGCGCGGCGGTCATTTCGTCCTTCTGCAATCTGCGGCCGAGCTGCCGGGTGACGAGGCGTTCCCGGCCAAACCCGACGCGCGCAAGGAACGCGCTCCGAAGCCGATGCCGCGCGCGCAAGCGCGGATGGCGGCCGACGCATTCTATCTCCGCCGGCTCCTGGAAGGCGAGGCGATCCATCCGTTGCGCTCGCCGTTCTGGCGCGCCGCGTTTTGGGCCGACTTGCTGCGCCTCGCCGGCGATCGCGCGGTGCGTGCCATCACCGGATATGGCGTCCGCCCGTGGCGTGCGCTGGCATGGCTGCTCGCGCCGCCGCTGCTCGTCGCGCTGCTGCTGTTCGCCGTGCCGGGTGCAACCGCGCCGCCGACGCAACCCGGCGTTTACACGCCGTATCAGTGCAACGAGCGGCCGGAAGCGCAAGATGCGCTGGCGTTGAGCTTCGCCACCTACGCATCGCTCAAACCCGCGACGTTCACGCCGTGGCGGATCTCCTATTGCGTCATCACGGGCACGCGCCTGCCGGCGACGCAGGCCATACGGATCGAGCAACTCGCCGGTCTGGTTCTCATCCCGCTCGCGTTCTTGACGTTTACGGGAGTTTTGCGCCGCCTCCTCGGCTACAAATAATCATATAATCGTAGCACTCGAGCGCAGCTCGAGTCATGCCGTGCCGGAGCTTTTCGCCCGCCCGTTGAAGACTCGATCATGGCGAAGGTGACGAGCCGCAACGCAGCGCGCAAATCGGCATACCTCATGGATTGCGCCAAGACGTACTATCCTGAGCCGATCACGCTCGTCTCCGGCGAAGGCGCGTACGTCACGGATGATGAAGGGCGTCGCTATCTCGACTTTTTCGCCGGCATCGCAGTGCTTGTCGCAGGCCACAACCATCCCAAGGTCAACGCAGCGGTCCACGATCAACTCGACAGAATCGTCCACACGTCGACGCTCTATCTCAACGAGCCGGTGCTGGACCTCGCGGAAAAACTTTCGGAACTGGCGCCGCCGGGCTTGGATAAAGTCTTCATCGGCAACTCGGGCACGGAGGCGAACGAGCTGGCCGCGGTGCTCGCGCGCCACTTCACCAAGCATTCAGAGTTCATCGCGCTCGCGCACGCCTATCACGGGCGCTCGGCCTGGACGGTCGGGCTGACGGGGCTGTCGGCGTGGCGCAACTTCGGCGGCGAGCCGTCGAAGATCGTCTTCGCTCCAAACGCGTACTGCTATCGCTGCCCGCTGCATCTGACGTATCCGTCATGCGAGATCGCGTGCGCAAAAGCGGTCGAAGACGTCATCAAGACCGAAACCTCCGGCCGCGTGGCGGCATACTTTGCGGAAACAATACAAGGCGTCGGCGGCATCATCACGCCGCCGCCGGAGTACTACGGCATCGTCAAACAGATCCTTGACAAGTTCGACATCCTGTTCATTGCCGATGAAGTGCAAACGGCGTGGGGCCGGCTCGGCAAGAATCTGTTCGGCATCAGCGACTGGGGCGTGACCCCCGACATCGTCACCTCAGCCAAAGGTCTCGGCAACGGCTTTCCGATTTCGGTCGTGATCGCGCGGCGCGAGATCGCTGACGCGTATCAGGGCCCGCACATCAACACATTCGGCGGCAATCCGGTTTCGTCGCGCGCGGCGCTCGCGTCGCTCGAGGTCATCGAAGAAGAGCGCCTGACCCAGAATGCCGCCCGTGTCGGCGCCTATCTGCTCGCCCAATTGCAAACGCTCGCTTCGCGGCACCCGATTGTCGGCGACGTGCGCGGCCGCGGCCTCATGCTGGGGGTCGAACTCGTCGCCAACCGCAAAACCAAAGAGCCCGCCGCCGACGCGGCCGAGCGCGTGTTGGACCTGTGCAAGGACAAGGGACTGTTGATCGGGCGCGGCGGCCTGTATTCGAACACGCTGCGCATCCAGCCGCCGCTGGTGATCTCGATCGAACAAGCTGACGCCGCGGTGCGCATTCTCGACGAAGCGCTGGCAGTCGCCGACAAGGAGTTCGCGGCCTCGTGACAGCCGAACGCCCGGCGCACATCGCCTACGAGCCCGGCACGCTGCGCATCATCGATCAAACGGAGTTGCCCGAACGCGTCGAGGTGGTCGCGCTGACCTCACCGGCCGACGTGGCCGGCGCCATACGCGCGATGCAAGTGCGCGGCGCGCCTGCGATCGGCATTGCGGGCGCGTACGGCCTGGCGATCGCGGCGCTGCTCGCCGCCGAGCAGGCCGACAGTGCGGATCACTTCTTGGCGATGCTCTCCGACGCGGCGCACGTCCTCGAATCCGCGCGGCCGACTGCGGTGAACCTGTCGTGGGCGGTCAACGAATTGCTCAACGAGGCGAAACGGCGCACCAACGCCGGCGAATCGGCGAAATCCGTCGCGGCGCGTCTGCAAGGCGCTGCGGCGGCGTTGCACGCCGACGATGTCGAGACGTGCCGGCGTATCGGCAACGCGGGCGCGGCGCTGCTGCCGGACGGCGTCGCGATCCTCACGCACTGCAACACCGGCGACTTCGCCACCGGCGGCTACGGCACTGCGCTGGGCGTCGTGCGCTCGGCGTGGAGCGCCGGCAAATTGCGCGAGGTGTTCGTCGGCGAAACGCGGCCGCAACTGCAAGGTGCGCGCCTCACCACGTACGAGTTGCTCACCGACGGCATCCCGTTCACGCTTGTCGCGGACACGATGGCGGGCTACCTCATGCAGCGCGGCAACGTCGGCGCGGTGATCGTAGGCGCCGACCGGATCGCCGCCAACGGCGACACGGCCAACAAAGTCGGCACGTACTCGCTCGCCGTGCTCGCGCAGGAAAACAGAATCCCGTTCTACGTCGCGGCGCCGCGCTCGTCGTTCGACCCTGCCGCTGCGAGCGGCGCCGACATCAAAATCGAAGAGCGCGACCCCGCCGAGGTCCTGACCGTGCGCGGCGTGCCGCTCGCGCCCCCGCAGTCGCCCGTCGTCAACCCGGCGTTCGACGTCACGCCGGCGCGATACATCACCGCGTTCATCACGGAGTTTGGCGCTCTTACGCCACCCTATGACAGTTCGATCGCACAGATGTTGCGTCAGGCGCCCGTGCACGCGGGAGTGGCACACTGATGCCCGTCCGCAAGCGCGGCGAGCGCAGCGACGCCGACGACGCCGCCCCTAAAAAGACGGCGAAAATCACCAAGCCGACTCGCGCCATAGCCGCCGGCAAGATGGGATACTTGGAATTCGCGGCCGCGCCGCCGCCCGATCCGCCGGCGCTGGTCGTCATCGGCGGCAAGGAGCCGATGCTCGCGGATGACGCGATCGCGAAGCTCGTCGCTGCTGCGGTACCCGATGAAACGATGCGTCCGCTCAACGTCGACGTCGTCGACGCACGGTCCACCAGCGACTTTTCGACGATCGCGGAGAAGATCGCGGTGATGCCGTTCCTCGCCCCGCGCCGCGTGGTCATCACGCGCGGCACGATCGACCTCAAGAAGGATCAGCGCGAAGAGGTCATCGCCGTCGCCGCGCAGGTGCCCGAGCAGGCGCTGCTGGTCATCGATCACAGCGGCAAGCCGGCCAGGCCCCAAGGCCGCAAACCGGCAGACGAAGCGGCGGCATTCGCTAAAGCTGCTCCAGGATCGCTGTTGGTGGACGTCTCGCTCAACGCGGCAGGCTGCGAGCAGTACATCGCGGCGCGTTCGGCAGAACTCGGTGTGAGCATCGACGTCGCCGCAACGGCGGCTCTCGCCTCGCTCGAGAACGTGACGGAGATCCGCAACGCGCTCGACGTGCTCGCGCTCTTGAAGAAGCACGTCACGGAAGAAGACGTGTTTGAATACGCATTGCCCAGTACCGACGTCAAATTCTGGGATTTGGCAGGGGCGATCAACGAAGGCAAGACCGCGCTGGCGCTCAAGCTCGCGAAAAACCTCGTCAGCGATCCTGGCGACGCGGTCGGCCCGCTCGTCTATCTCGCCGGCGAACAGCAGATCATTTGGGAGCTGCGCAACGGCGCTCGCGGCACGGAATACGCAGCCGCCACTGGCCAAAATGCGTGGCGCGTCAACAAACTGCTTGGGGTCGGACGCGATCTTTCGAAAAAGGAGCTCAAAGAACGCGTCGACGTCTCGATGTCCGCGCTCGAGCGCTCGCTGACCGGCCGGCGCCTACCAGACCAGGCGCTCGAAGAATTGATCGTGCGAATCACGCCCAAACGTAACCAGACCTGAGGCAGAGATGAAGAAGGCAAAACGTTCGAAAAAAACGAGAAAGCAGGCCGAGCCCAAGATCAGCCCATTCCTTTGGTATGACGACAACGCCGAGCAGGCGGCGAAGTTCTATGTTTCGATTTTCAAGAACTCGAAAGTCTTGAACGTGTCGCGCAGCGACGAGGGGCCCGGAAAGAAGCCGGCCGTCTCGTTCGTATCATTCGAACTGGACGGCCAAAGGATCATGGCGCTCAACGGCGGCCCGCAATTCACGTTTACCGAGGCGATATCGTTTTTTGTGAACTGCAAGACGCAGAAAGAGATCGATTATCTGTGGCGCAGGCTCACCGACGGCGGCCAAGAGAGCCGATGCGGCTGGCTCAAAGACAGATTTGGGTTATCGTGGCAGATCATACCTACGATCTTGGGCGATATGCTGAACGACGAGGATGAAGTGAAATCGTTCAGGGTCATGCAGGCGATGCTCAAGATGTCCAAGATCGACGTCAAGAAGCTCCAGCAAGCGTACGACGGCCGATAGGTCGCGCTTTCCGAAGAGCGGATTTGTTGCGCGCCACTTGACAACAGCCACTCCAGCGGAGTATCCTGTGCAAGCGTGCATGTCACGCAAGGAGTAACGATTCTCGTGCCATTGACATCGATAGCGAAACTGAACGTGCTGCGGCAGCATGACGTCGTCATGCCGTCAGGTTCAACGTTGCTTGGTCGCTATCAAGCGTGCTTTGGACAACGCGAGGGTTCGATCCGGTAAACTCCACATCGAGTCTTGCAGAATTGCACGGCCTCGGTTGGAGACAACCGGGGCCTTCGTGTATTCAGACGTGCCTTCGTGGCTCAACTGGCGGAGCAGCCGACTCTTAATCGGCACGATGCAGGTTCGAGTCCTGCCGAGGGCACCAAGACGTAACACTCGAGCGAAGCTCGAGTGCATAGGGGACTAGCTCAGCGGAAGAGCGCCGGTCTGATATGCCGGAGGTCGATGGTTCGAACCCATCGTTCCCTACCACGATCGTGGGCCGTGTGGCCGAGCGGATGAAGGCGGCGGACTGTAAACCCGCAGCGCGAGTGCGCCTCGTAGGTTCGAATCCTACCACGCCCACCAACGACATACCCGAGTAGCACAACGGATGTGCGGCTCGCTTACAACGAGAGGGTTGGGAGTTCGAATCTCTCCTCGGGTACCAATGCCACACATGCTCGTTAGGACGAGCACCGCTTTCGTAAAGCGGACCGGCTCAGTTCGAATCTGAGGTGTGGCTCCATGGCGAGCATGGTGTAACGGCGTGCACGTCGGTTTGTGAGACCGCAGGAACGGGATCGAAACCCGTTGCTCGCCCCAAGAGATAGAAAGCGCCGACTGTCGGGCACCGGCGATTCTTTGAAAACTTAATATTCGTGGGGCCGTCGTTCAACGGAAGGACTGCTGTCTTGCAAACAGCGGATCGCGGGTTCAAGTCCCCGCGGCTCCACCAACATGCGATCGGAGTTCGTCTAGCAGAACACCGCGTTGCCAGCGCGGGAGTGCGGGCGCGAATCCCGCCGGTCGCTCCATTGACGGATGGTGCAACACTCGGCAGCATGACCGGTTTTGGCCCGGTCGATCTTGGTTCGAATCCAAGTCCGTCATCCGGGTAGGTAGCCAAGATAGATGAAGGCAGAGAGCTGCAACCTCTCCACGCGCCGGTGCAAGGCCGGCCCTACTCTCCATGGTTCCGTAGCTCAACGGCAGAGCGCTCGGTTGTCAACCGAGAGGTCGTGGGATCATCACCCATCGGGACCGCCAGCATTGGGATGTAGCTCAGCTTGGCAGAGCGCGCCGTTCGGGGCGGCGAGGCCGCGAGTTCGATTCTCGCCATTCCAACCATACTCGAGTGGTGAAACGAGGCAGCCACAACGGTCTCAGAAACCGTCGCCCGCAAGGGCATGAGGGTTCGAGTCCCTCCTCGAGTACCAGCATTGCTCTCTGGCGTAACTCGGCAACGCACGCGCCTGTTAGGCGCGGAGGTTTTGGTTCGAATCCAAAGAGAGCAGCCATGCCGGAATAGCTCAAGCGGTAGAGCGCGCGGTTGAAACCCGCGAGGTTCTTGGCTCAATACCAAGTTCCGGCGCCACGATCTCTGACACCGACACGCCCTCGTGGTCCAACGGCCGGGCTACTGCCTACGAAGCAGTTAGATGCGGGTTCAACTCCCGCCGAGGGTTCCGGGAGCGCTCGGCTCGCGGCGAGCAAGCAGTCCTGAAAACTGTCGCGGCCATGCGAGTGGCTGGTGGTTCGAATCCACAGCGCTCCTCCACATACAAACGAAAATCGGTGCGGATCAAAGAGACGGTCCGGGTCCCATAAGCCTGGCAGACGGGGGCGGTTCCCGCATCCGCAACCACATAGGTCGTGCTTCGGAAGCGGGCGAGTCTCCAAAACTTGCCTTCGAGGGTTCGACTCCTTCACGACCTGCCACAATCGGATCTTTCGGCGCGCGCCGGACGTATAGGGTTATCGCTACGAACGAGGAGGTCGCCGGTTCGAATCCGACTGCGCGCGGGGAAACCCGCACGCATAGCTCAGTGGTAGAGCACCGGCGCGGCGCGCGAGCGCCGACGCCACCCCTGTGCAAATTACGTCCGCGTCGACGATTTGCAGCGGTCGTGTGGTGCAACAGCAGCACATCGCCCTCTCACTGCGATGATGCGGGTGCGATTCCCGCCGCGACCAAGAAAAGTTCGGCGCGGGCCGGAAGATCAGCCCGCGGTGACTCTGCCACCGCGGGCTTACATTTTGAAAACAACCTACAGATTTAGCGGCTCGAAGTTCGCGAACATCTCCTTGCTTTCAGGCAAGTTCGCCAGCGGCACGAAATCGCAGCACGCATAGAAGCGCTCCCAGAGTTTCTTGACCTGAGGATTTGCGTGAGCTCGCTCGATCGCATCGTCCGACTGCCACTCAAAGATCTCAACGATTGTGCTGTCTTCCGCTTTCATGACATAAGCCGGCCGATCTTCAACCAATCCTTCAGCTCGCAAGAACCGGCATGTGATCGCGGACAGCACTCATGAGCTCTGCCTCTTTGCCTGCGCGCGCTTTGTAACAAGCCACAGCGAAAACACCCATTCACGATGCTCCTTAGAAAGGGCGTTTTCCGGACGCCCCGAACGAAACCAATACCGTGACCACCGCGTATTCCTCACCGTTCTCCTGGCGATACGGTCGTCCCGCTATGCGCGCGCTGTTCTCGGAAGAGACCAAGCGGCGCATGTGGCGGCGCTTCTGGCTGGCGCTCGCGCAAGCGCAAGCGCAAGCAGGCCTGGTTTCTGAGGAAGAGCTGGCCGATCTGCGGCGATATGTCGACGCGGTGGATTTGGCGGCTGCGCAAGAAATCGAAAACGAGATCCACCACGATCTCATGGCCGAGCTGCGAGTGTACGCGAGCCAAGCGAAGATCGGCGGCGGCAAACTGCATCTCGGCGCGACCTCGATGGACGTCGAGGATAACGTCGACACTGCGCGCATGCGAGTCGCGCTCTCGATGCTCAGCGACGCCTTGCGCTCGCTGCTCGACGCCTTCGCAAGTCAGATCGAGAAATACGCCGACCTCCCGTGCATGGCGTACACGCACTTGCAGGCCGCCGAACCGACCACGCTCGGCTACCGCATGAGCATGTGGGCCAACGACTTCTACCTCGATTGCGAGAACCTCAAATGTCTGGCCGGCTGGCTGCCGAGCAAAGGCTTGCGCGGAGCGGTCGGCACGGCGGCCTCCTACGAAGCGCTGCTCGCCGGCACGGGTGTGTCACCCGAGCAGCTCGAGCGCGAAGTGCTCGATGCCTTTGGGCTGAGCGCTCTGATGATCACCGGCCAGACGTATTCACGCCGGCTCGACTATATCGTCGTCGCAAACCTCGCGGCGCTGGCGGCGAGCGCGAGCAAGTTCGCGTCCGACGTGCGCATCCTCGCCAGCAGCCCCTTCGGTGAGCTCGGCGAGCCGTTCACCAGCAAGCAAGTCGGCTCGTCGGCGATGCCGTTCAAACGCAACCCGATCTTGTCAGAGCGCATCTGTTCGCTTGCCCGCATCGTTAGCGCTCACGCCGGCATCACGTGGCAGAACGCCGCCAACAATCTGCTCGAGCGCACGCTGGACGATTCGGCCAGCCGGCGCGTGGCGATTCCGGAATCGTTCTTGGCCGCCGACGAGATCGTCATGCTCGCGCAAAAGATCGTCGACGGGTTGCGGGTCGACAGGCGGCGCATCAGCGCTAACCTCGAACGCTTCGGGCCGTTCGCAGCGACCGAAGCGGTGCTCGTTGCGGCGGCGAAGCGCGGCGCAGATCGCCAAGCGCTGCACGAACGGTTGCGCGAAGCGTCGATGCGCGCCTGGGAAGCGCTCGAAAAGAGCGAGAAGAATCCGCTCGCCGAGGAACTGATGCAAGACAAAACCATCGCGCAATATGTGGGCCGCGACGAGATCAAACTCCTGATGAATCCGGCCGATCACACGGGGCTGGCTGCACGGCGAGCGCGCGAGTTCGCGCGCAAAGTGCGCTCGATGGAGAAACCGGAGCCTGTGAAGATCGACGTGCCATTGTGATAGGAGAGCGATGAATAAAGGACCAGAAGTCGCGCGCGGCAAGACCAAGATCCTCTACCAGCATCCGGATCAGCCGAACGCCGTGATCGTTTCCTCACAGGACAGCATCACCGCTGGCGACGGCGCGAAACGCAATGTCATCAGCGGCAAAGGGCGCCTCGCGGCGCTGACCACCGCGCGCGTGTTCCGGCTGCTCAACGCGTGCGGCCTGCCGACCCACTACTTGAGCGGCGGCGAGGACGAAGACTCGAACGAGATGATCGTACGCCGCTGCGCGATGATACCGATTGAAGTCGTGGTGCGCGGCGTCGCAGCCGGTTCCTATCTCAGGCGTAATCCCGGCGCCAAACAAGGCACGGTGTTCGCGCCGCGCCTGGTCGAGTATTTCTTCAAAGACGACGCACGCCACGATCCGCAGTACACCGCCGAGCAGATCGTCGAGGAGAACATCGCGACTGCCGGTGAGCTCGTCCAGATGACCGACGTCGCCCGGCTCGTCTTCCAGATCCTCGCGCACGCGTGGAAGCTGCAAGATGTGCTGCTGGTGGACCTCAAAGTCGAATTTGGCCGCTGCAAAACGCCTGAAGGCCGCACGGAGATTCTGTTGGCCGACGTCATCGACAACGATTCGTGGCGCATCTGGCCGGGCGGCGATCCTGGCAAGATGCTCGACAAACAAGTCTACCGCAATCTGTCGGCGCCCAAAGACAGCGAGCTTGACGCCGTCAAGGAAAAGTACGAAGAAGTCGCCGCACGCGTGGCGCTCTTCCAGAAGACGACCGGCGGCTTCGTGGCCATCATCATGGGTTCTGCCGCCGACGCGGCGCATGCGGACCGCATCGTCAAAGCGCTCACGGGGTTCGGAATTCCCTCCACCAAGCACGTCGCTTCGGCGCACAAGACGCCGATATACGCGCTGCAGCGCATCCAGCAAACCGACGGCTCGCTCGGCCGCGTCGTCTACATCACGCTCGCGGGCCGCAGCAACGCGTTGTCCGCATTCGTGGATGCTGCGACCGCAAATCCGGTGATCGCCTGCCCGGTCATCGGAACGACGTGGGCCGGCATGGAGGTGCTTTCGAGTCTTCATCTGCCGTCAGGGGTCGCCAGCCTCGTCGTGCTCGAGCCTGAAAACGCCGCGCTTGCAGCAGCGAAGATCCTCGGCGCGGATGACACCGTGCTCTTCGGTCGGGTGCTCGTCGCGCAATATCGCAGCCGCCTCAACGTCATCGAATCCGACGCGCGCATGAACGCCGTGCCACCGAACGGAAAGCCGGGCGCGTGACGCAATCCGATCTCGTGTCGTACGCCGCCGAACGACTCACGATTTCGGGCGGCGGCGACGAGGAACTTCAGCGCCTCGCTCGCCGCGAGGCGCTCGCACTTTCGCCGGCCGAGTTGCGCACGATCGCGCAGCGCATCGGCCGCGATCCGACGCGCGCCGAAGCGCACGCGTTTTCGATCCAATGGAGCGAGCACTGTTCGTATAAGAGCAGCCGGCCGTTGCTCAAGAAACTGCCGACCGCAAGCGCCGACGTGCTCGTCGGCGTGGGCGAAGACGCCGGCATTCTGCGCGCCGGCACCATCGACGGCGTCGAGTATGGGGTTGTCGTCGCGCACGAGAGCCACAACCATCCTTCGCAAGTGGTGCCGTTTGAAGGCGCGGCCACAGGCGTCGGCGGCATCTTTCGCGACGTCCTGTGCATGGGGGCCGAGGTCGTCGCCAGCGCCGATCCGCTGCGCTTCGGCCGGCCAACGCCGGGCTCGCATGCAGCATACGTGGCGGGCGCGGCGGTGGACGGCATCTCCGCGTACGGCAATGCGGCCGGCGTTCCCAACATCGCAGGCGATGTCTACTTCCACGAGTCGTTCGCGGACAATTGTCTGGTCAACGTCGTGGCGCTCGGCACGCTGCGCGCGGATGCGATCATCCACAGCCGCGTGCCACCGGACGGCGATGGTTACGACCTCGTGCTCGTCGGCAAGGCGACCGATGCCTCAGGGTTCGGGGGTGCGGCGTTCGCATCGCTGGTGCTGGACGCATCGCTGGCGCAAGCCAACAAAAGCGCCGTGCAGGTGCCCGACCCGTTCCTCAAGAGCGTGATCATGCGCGCAAGTTACGCGGCTTTCGAGGAGATCCGCAAGCGCGGTCTGCGCGTGGGCTACAAGGATCTCGGCGCGGGCGGCATCATGGGCAGCTCGTGCGAGATCGCAAACGCCGGCGGATTCGGAGCGGAGATCGACGTCGACAAGGTCCCCGTTGCGATGGCGGGGCTGCCGCCGTCCGTTGTCGCGTGCGCCGAGACGCAAGAACGCATGCTCTGGGCGGTGCCGCCGTCGTTCACACCGGCGCTGCTCGAGATCTATAACGACCGCTTCGGGCTGCCGGAGATCTCCGCCAACGCGCGCGCGCAAGTCATCGGCAAAGTGACCAAGGAGAAGCGCTACGTCGTGCGGACTGCCGGCGAGACGGTGATGTACCTGCCGATCGAGGTGCTCGCAGGGCCCATCGTCGCGCCGCGGGTCGCGGTGCCACCGCCCAAACCCGACCGGAATTTTTCGATCTTCCAGGTCCGCTCGCCGAATCAACTGTTGCTAGCGGCGCTTTCACATCCGGACGTCTGCAGCCGGCGTTGGCTCATCGAGCGCTACGACAGATTCGTGCGCGGCGCGACCGTCATCCCGGCAGGATACGCTGATGCCGGCGTCTTCATCGTCAAACGCGGCGCGAGGCTTGGAATCGCGCTTTCGGTTGACGGCAATCCGCGATACGGTGCGATTTCGCCGCGCTTGGCAGCCGCGCACGCGGTCGTGGAGGCGGTGCGCAACGTGGCAGCGGTCGGTGCGCAACCGATCGGGCTCACGGATTGCCTCAACTACGGCAACCCCGAGGATCCGGTCGCGTACTGGCAACTGAGCGAGGGCGTTGAGGGCCTGGCCGAAGCGGCCAAAGCGTTGCAACTAAACGCGCCGGGCGAACCGCTGCCGTTCGTGAGCGGCAACGTGAGTTTATACAACGAGTCAGCCGCCGGCCGCGCCATCGCGCCCTCGGCCATCGTCGCCTGCATCGGACGCGTGGACGACGTGAGCAAAGTCGTCACCATGCAGCTCACCGGCGAGAACAATTTGCTCTTCCTTTTCGGTCCGCGCTCGCACCAGTTCGGCGGCTCAGTCATATCGCCGGCGCGTATGGCTGAGGGTCAGAACTTCTTGCCGGAAGATCTGCCGCCGCTCGACTACCCAGAGGCGATAGCCTCGACGCAAGCGGTCATCGCCGGCATTCGAGCCGGCGTCATTAGCGCCGCCCACGACATCTCTGACGGCGGCCTGCTCGTGTGCGTGGCTGAGATGTGCATGGGCGGAGACGGACAAGGCGCCATTGGCGCCAGGTTGCTTGAGCCGCTCGAATGGGCGCCGGGCCTTTCGCACGAGTCGGCGCTGTTCGGCGAGACGCCCGGCTTCGTCGTCGAAGTAAGCCGCGACCGCGTCGCTCGGTTTGAGGAGATCTGCAAGACCACTGGGGCGCGACCGATGCGCATCGGCACGACTGGCGGTTCGCGCATCGTGGTCGAGGACGTCACCGACGTCGCGCTCGAGCACGCGGCTGAAGCGTGGATGACGCCGCTGAGTGAGCTGTATGCCTAAGCCGACGGTGGCGGTCATCGTCTTTCCGGGCACGAACTCCGAGGTCGAAACGGTCGATGCGTGTCGCGACGCCGGCATGGACGCGCGTCTCTTCTGGTGGTGGGAAGATCTTGGCGCACTGCGCGCATTTGACGCGTACGTCATCGCGGGCGGCTTTGCGCACGAGGACCGCGTGCGCGCGGGCGCCGTCGCGGCGAAAGACCCGATCGTACGCGTCATAAAGGAAGAAGCCGACAAAGGCAAGCTTGTGCTCGGCCTGTGCAACGGCGCGCAGGTGCTGACGGAAGCCGGCATGCTCGGCCCGATCGCGCTCGCGCACAATCAACCGGGCCGCCATTTCACTGGGCGGCTCGTCGAGGTGGTGACGGACCGCGAGCCTGGCCGCTGCGCGTTCACAGCAAGCCTCGCACCAGGGACATCGATGACGATGCCGGTCGCCCACGGCGAGGGGCGGTTCACCGGAGACGCAAGGGCGTTTGAAGATCTCGAAGAGCACGGCCGCATCGTCCTGCGCTATGCGGGCGAGGCGCCCAACGGAGCGATGGACGGCGCGGCGGGCATTTGCAACGAAGCCGGCAACGTCCTCGCGCTGATGCCGCACCCCGAACGCGCTTCATGGGCGTTCAATCTGGCGTTCGCCGGCGGCAAGCCGGGCGGCGGGAGCGATCCAAACCAGACGGTCGGCGCGCACGCCATCTTCAAGAGCATGGCCGAAGCGCTCGCGCGCAAGGAGACGTCGTGAGAGGCAACGACGCGTTTTGGTATCTCATCGGCGTGCTGATCATCATCGGCGGCTTGGCGACGAGCATCTTCGGCGCGATCCGCGATGTCGAGGCGATCGTGAACGAGGTCGGCCGCGTGGCCAGATTCGTCGTGCCGGGATCGGAGAACATCACGATCACCAAACCCGGCAACTACGTCGTGTACTACGAGTACAGGAGCGTGCTCGATGGCGAGATCTTTTCGACCGCTCTTGAGACCGACGTCAAGTGCACGGCGAAGTCTCTGCGAGCGGGAGAGGACGTGCCGATCGAACCGGCGCGCTTGAGCGCCCAATACGAGATCGCCGGACGCGCGGGCAAGGCGATCGCGCAGTTCCGGGCCGACGAGATCGGCACGTACGTGCTGACATGCGCTCACCCAGACAATGTGGGCCCGCGCATCGTGCTCGCAGTCGCGCCGCCGGTGGCGGGCGATTGGCTCGTTTCCATCTTCAAGTGGCTCGCCATCGCGTTTGGTTCGCTCGCGCTCGGCTTGGTGATCTTGATCGTCACGCTCGTGCGCCGCGCCGCTACGCTCACCAAGCCGCCGCCGCCACCCGTATGACGATCGAAATCGCGATCGACTCCATCGTGCCGGACAACACGGCGTACACGGCGCTCGTGACGCTGCGCCGGCTTGGCTATTCCGAACTCACGCAAGTCGAGCGGAGCGAGATCTACAGACTCGACGTCGAGGGTCGGCCTGCTCCCGCCGCGGTCGTCAAGCAGCTCGCGCACGCAGAAATCATCTTCAACCCGAACAAACATCGCCTCAGCTATTCGGCGGCAAACGGCGCGGCTGACGGTGCCGCGCTTTGGGAAGCGCTCGTCAGCGATCGCGATGACGATACTTCTGGTCTACTGCGCCTTCTGCAGGGGCCGTTCGGCATCTCGGCGTTGCGCTCGCTCAAACGCGGCGTGGCCTGGCGGCTGCACGACGGCAAGGGCCCCGCGCCGCAAGCGCGGGTCGAATGGGCGTGCCGCGAATTGCTTGCGAACCCCTATTCGCAGACAGCCGTTGTGCGGCGCCCGCCTGCCCGCCAACCGCACGAAATGTAGTTCCGCGCACGAATGTAGTCCCGGCCTCTTGAGGCCGGGCCGCGCTCAAGAGCGCGGCACTATATTGGTGCGTTCAAAACGACGCGCGGCTACTTCTTACCTGACGCCGGGGGAGGCACGCACTTGCTGATCGTCTGATACCCGAGAACCACGTCTTCCGATCCCTGATTGGGATGACTGATGCTGCGGACGGAAACGTTCGTCATCGTCAGTACTAGATAAGGGTCGCCGCCCGCTTTGCGCATGGTGATCTTGACGTTGGGGAACGTTGTGTTGTGGGTCAACGCTTGAAAGAGCTTCGGGCTCGCCGCGTCGGTCGTTTTTGAAATCGAAAGCTCATGGATCGAAACTTTGCCGGCCCCGCCGCCTCCGCCGTACGACGACACCATCCCCGGATTGACGACGGCGCTTTCAAATAGGACCGACTGCGCACGAAAGCTTGGCAGCCCTGTCATCTCGATGGTGTTTCCTATCCCCGCGACAGCCCCGCAGACGTTGATCGGATGTACGGGCACCGCCATCGGACTGGCGGGTGCCGCCACATTCGTGTGGACCGGCGGCGCGGTGTTTGTCGTCGCGCCAAACGCAGGCAGCACCGGCAGCAGCAATGCTAAAAAAGCAGCGATCTTCGATGTGTGACGCATGGGCGTTACCTCCTCACCCGCAGCGCTAAAAAGCGAACGCTCCGAGTCTCTACACCTAGCAATGCGCTCGCGCCTGCAATCGTTCCATTGGCGGGAATCCAAGCCTGCGAGGCGAAGCAGAACATGCAATAATGGCACGCAAACCGTCCGCGCAAATGCCCGAGCTGTACACGATCGCGACGCTCGGCAGCCATTCGGCGTTGCAGATCCTCAAGGGGGCCAAGGACGAAGGCTTCCGCACGCTCGCCGTCACCACGCCAGACAACGAAAGCCTCTACGCGAGCTTCGGTTTTGTCGACGAGGTCATGGTCATCTCCCGCTACAGCGACTTCCCGGGCGTCGAAAAGGTGCTCAAAGGGCGCAAGGTCATTCTCGTGCCGCACGGTTCGTTCGTCGCCTATCTCTCGCTCGACGAGCACAAGGCGATGACGACGCCGTACTTCGGCAACAAGGCGATCCTCGATTGGGAAGCCGACCGCATGCGCCAGCGCGAGTGGCTGCTGCGGGCGGGGCTGAAGATGCCGCGGCAATTCACCAAGGCGAGCGACATCGACCGGCCCGTCATCGTCAAACTCTATGGCGCCCAGGGCGGCAAGGGCTATCTCTTCGTCAAGAACGCCGACGACTTCCACAAACGCGCCGCGCACCTCGTCGAGCAGAAGTACATCATGCAAGAGTACGTCATCGGCGTGCCGGTCTACATCCACTATTTCTATTCGCCGCTCACCGGCAAGCTCGAGATCATGTCGATGGACCGGCGCTACGAGAGCAACGTCGACTCACTGGGGCGCATCCCGTCGGCCAGTCAGGAAGGCTGGGACATCCAGCCCAGCTACGTCGTCATCGGCAACCAACCGATCAGCCTGCGCGAGTCGTTGCTCGCAGAGTCATTTCACATGGGCGAGGCGGTCGTGCGGGTGAGCCGCGAGCTATGCCCGGATCGCGGGTTGTTCGGGGCGTTTTGCCTCGAGACGATCGTGACGCCCGAGGCAGAGTTCTATCTCATGGAGATTTCCGCGCGCATCGTCGCGGGCACGAATCTGTTCATCGACGGTTCGCCCTACTCGTACCTCAATTACACCGAGCCGATGTCCACCGGCCGGCGCATCGCGCGCGAGATCAAGAACGCGCTATTGTCCAACAGCCTCTCGCTCGTGCTTGACCAGTCCAGCAAACTGACCTTCGAGGATGGCGACGGGCGCATTAAATCGCCGGCGCGCATTCCCGGTCCCGGAGTTCCCGCGAATTGAACCCGGCCGTGGCCGGCATCCTCGCCCGCTACGACTTCGCCAAACTCACGCTCGCATGCATCGGCAGCCATTCGGCGCTTGACGTCTGCTTGGGCGCGAAAAGCGCCGGCCTGCGCAACATCGTCATCACGGCCAAAGGCCGCGAGAAGACGTACGCGCATTACTACCGCACGCGCCCGAACGGCACGGGTTGCGTCGACGACACCATCGAACTCGAAGCGTTTGCCGACGTCCTGCGCGACGATGTTCAGACGGACCTGATCGGCCGCAACGCGATTTTCGTGCCGAACCGCTCGTTCGAAGTCTACGCGCGCCAGCGCTACTCTTATGACCAGATCGAGGCGATGATGCGCGCGCCGGTGTTCGGTTCGCGCTACCTATTGCGCGCCGAAGAGCGAGACGAACCCGACAATCAGTACCGCCTGCTCGAGTCCGCCGGCATCCGCTATCCGCGGCGTTTGCGCTCGCCTGACGAGATCGCAGGATTGACGCTCATCAAAGCGCCCCACGCAAAGGTATCCTTCGAGCGGGCGTTTTTCGTTGCTGCGTCACTCGAGCAATACCGGCGCCGTTCCGAAACGCTTTTGCGCGCCGGCGTCATCACAGAGGAAGGCCTGGCTCGCGCTGTTCTCGAGGAATACGTGCTCGGCCCAAGCGTCAATCTGAATTTTTTTTATTCGCCCATCCTCGGGGCACTCGAGCTGCTCGGCACGGACACGCGCCGCCAGACCAACATCGACGGGGCGCGAGCGCTCTTGGCGATCGAGCAGGCATCCCTCGGCGGCGCCTTCACGCCGTCTATGGAAGAAGCTGGGCACGTCGCGGCGACCGTCATCGAGTCGATGCTCGAGCAGGCTTTCGACATGGGTGAGCGCTTCGTGGCGGCAGCGCGCGCGGCGCGGGCACCCGGCATCATCGGGCCGTTTGCGCTGCAATGCATCATCGCGGCGGGCCCGCCCAAATCGTTCGTGGTGTACGACGTGAGCCTGCGCATTCCGGGCTCGCCGGGCACGAAGTATACGCCGTACTCAGCATATCGCTGGGGACACGAGGTCTCGGTCGGCGAGCGCATCGCGAGAGAAGTTGTGATCGCGAGTCACGCCGGGCGGCTACAGGACGTATGCACGTAGAACCCCGCAAGCAGGCGATGAAGGAGCTTTGGATCTTCGCTGTTCACGGCATTGGGGCGCCCTTCTTTGGCGGACAGCTCGTGCGTTTCTCCAGCAATTCCTCAATCGAAGAGTGTACTGGGCGGTTTAGGGGGATCGCTCCAACCTGGCCTCTTCGGCCCTTTAAAGCAATCGTCAATGGACCGAGAATCCGCATTTATGCGGGTTGGGACTGGCGATACCTGCTCGCGCCGTGGTTGCGTCGTATCGTTGTCTTACACGGCACATTCGTGGACCAGGGCGGGTGGATCGAGTTGCATGGCCGATTCGCGCTGTTCGGACCGCTGAGAGTCTGGTGTTTCTTCCTATTGGTTTGGACCACCGTGCCAGCAGTCGCGTTCGCATTTATGGGAACACCAGCGGCCCTCATCGTTCCGCTAACGGCCCTCGTCTTCTGCGAGCTGGCGTGGTGGGGAGGAGATCGCGAGCGCGCGGAGATCAGCGCGTTTGTCGCAGACGCGTTGCGCACGCCGAAGAAGGCCGGCACCACGCGTCTTCCCGAACCGACTAACGTATGAAACCAGAAATGGTTGCCGAACGCAGCGGGGCCCAGGCGCCAGCGCAGGAGACCGTCGTCATCGTCGACTTCGGCGCGCAATACAGCCAGCTCATCGCTCGCCGCGTTCGTGAAGAACACGTCTACTCAGAAGTCGTCGCATACGACACACCCTGGCCGGAGATCGAAGCGCGCAACCCCTCGGCCTTCATCTTGACCGGCGGCCCGGAGAGCGTCGTCGCACCCGATGCACCGCACGTTCCGCCACAACTGCTCGAGTCGGGCAAGCCGGTGCTCGGAATTTGTTATGGCATGCAGGATCTGGCGCGGGCGCTCGGCGGCCGAATCGTGCCGGGCGAAATCCGCGAGTATGGTAAGGCCGAACTTGTCGTCGACGCCGTGCACTCGCCGCTCTTCGACGGCGTTCCCAGCCACTCGCAGGCTTGGATGAGCCACGGAGACACGGTCACGGAACTTCCGGACGGCTTTTTGACGCTTGCGCACACGCAGACGTGCGCACAAGCCGCGGTCGGTCACCCCGGCAAGAAGATCTACGCCGTGCAATTCCACCCGGAGGTCAAGCACACCGAATACGGACGGGTCGTGCTGCACAACTTCCTGCGCTCGATCGCCGGCCTCACCGAAACATGGGAGATGTCGTCGTTCATCGAGCGGAGCATCCTGGACATCCGTTCGCAGGTCGGTCGCGCAAGAGCCGTCTGCGCACTTTCGGGCGGCGTCGACAGTGCAGTGGCAGCGACGCTGGTGGCGCGCGCCATCGGAGACCGCCTCACGTGCATTTTCGTCGATCATGGGCTCCTGCGCCACGACGAGGCGCGCCAAGTCCTCGCGGCATTTCGCAACGTGCTGCATCTCAACGTCGTCGCGGTCGACGCCAGCGAGCGCTTTCTCTCCGCGCTCGACGGCGTCGTGGACCCGGAAGAAAAACGGAAGATCATCGGCCGCGAATTCATCGCCGTCTTCGAAGCGGAAGCGAAGAAGATCGAAGGCGCGCGGTTCTTGGTCCAAGGCACGCTCTACCCCGACGTGATCGAGAGCAAGACCGCGCAGAGCAAAGCGGGCCACAAGATCAAGACGCACCACAACGTCGGCGGGCTGCCCGAAAGCATGGACCTCACACTCATCGAGCCGCTGCGCCTGCTCTTCAAAGACGAGGTGCGAGCGCTCGGCGCAGAGCTCGGGTTACCGGAGCACATCGTGAAGCGGCAGCCATTCCCCGGACCGGGGCTAGCGGTTCGCATCCTCGGTGCGGTCACGAGGGAGCGGCTTGAAATCCTGCGCCGTGCCGATGCGATCACACGCGAGGAAATCGAAAGGGAAGCAGTAAGGCCGTGGCAGTATTTCGCCGTGCTGACGCCGCTGCAAAGCGTCGGCGTGATGGGCGACGGCCGCACGTACGCCAACATGGTGGCGATCCGCGCGGTGGCGAGCGACGATGGCATGACGGCCGACTGGGCGCGCTTGTCGCATGAGACGCTGAGCCGCATCGCAACGCGCATCGTAAATGAGGTGCCGGGTATCAACCGCGTCGCCTATGACATCACGAGCAAACCGCCGGCCACGATCGAATGGGAATGACCGTCTTAGGTTGACGTCCGCGCCAGGAGGTTTTTCGAGCAGAGTGCGGCCCCGCAGTTACCCTCCCCGTCGACGAAGACCCATAGCCGCTTACGTCATCTTGGCTCTGGTGGTTCTCATCATTGCGGGATGGTTTGCGCGCAACTATCTGAGCGGCACTGCGGCGCGGCTTGCCATGGGCGAACGTCCGGTGAACATCTTGCTGATCGCGAACAATGCGCGCGACGTCGCCGCCAATAACCCGCTCGGTCTGGGTTCCGCGGCCGGCCAAGCGGACGTCATCTTGCTCGCACATCTCGTACCGAGCGAGCATGCCATCTACGCGATCACGATTCCACGCGACGCGCTCTACGCTCAGCCGCAGTTCCACAACACCGTTCCGAAGATCAAGACGCTGTTCTTCATGGGAAATCAAGAGCGGCCGCCGCGGGGCCCGCAGTATCTCTCGAAGGCCGTCGCAGCTCTCACGGGGATGCCCGTGGACGGTTATCTTGCCGCTAATTTTGAAGGCTTCAAAAAAGCGGTCGACCTGGTCGGCGGCATCACCGTCAACGTCAAGGCGCGGATCTATGATCCACAAAATGCCCACGCCGATTTTTCTCCGGGCGTGCAGCACATGGACGGAACACAAGCGCTCGCCTACGTCCGCGTTCGCCAGAACATCGCCGGAAATTCCTATCGCGTCAACGATTATCAGCGGATGCAGGCCGAAGTCGAGGTGCTCGGGCTGCTGCGCAGCAAGCTGCTCGATCCGTCACGTGCGGCGACGCTCGTGCCGATGTTCGTCGGCAGCATGAAGGGTGACATCGCGACGAATCTGCCGCAGGACAGACTGATCCGCGTAGGCATCGCGATGGCCGGCGCCCAGGTGTTTCAGGTCTCGTTGGGCTCGATGGCGGATTCGATCGTGCTGGCCAATTGCAAGATCGCGGGGATCAACAAAGAGGGCCGCATTGAAGAGGCCTCATACGACGTGCTCGATCCCACCAGCGTGCAGAAACGGCTTGAGCCGTTCGGCTCTCGCTCGTCAGCGCTGGGATTGCCTCCGATGCCTTCCCCCGCATCGGTGCACGTCTTGCTGTATGGAAGCGAGCACATGGCGCTGCACTTCCAGCATCTCGGCTTCAGTCACGTCAAGCGGATGGGCGGACCTACACGGGGTAACGAGGTGGTCTATCCCGCCTCGCAGCCGGCTTCGGGTTGGCTCGCTGCAAGGGCGCTCGGCACCGGCGAGGTGTACGTCCGCCCCGGCGACGTCAAAGACGTCGTGGTCTACGAGTGACTTAGAGGATCGGCGGGCGCAGCGGGTGTGGACCCGGATTCGTGCGCACGCCCGGAATCGGACGCTCGCCTGCCGAGCTGCGGCGCACGGCGCCGAACGTGATGACGCCGGGTTTGGACGCGTAAATCGCCTCATCGTAGATCACGCCGTTGGGCGTGGTCGCCGCGGCCAACACGCCGTAGGGGTGCCCGCCGGAATACGCGGTGGCGATGTAGTCACCCACCATGAAGCCTTGATTGGTTTGCGCCAGCCAGTGCAAGCTCATCGGATTCGCCAGCGGCGTCGGCGCGCTCCATGTCGAGCCTCCGTCTGAGGAGGACACGAAGGCCGCTTCGAGCTGGCACGATCCGCCGCACGCCGCTGCCGGATAGAAGTAGTACGTAAGGCCGACATGCGCGCTGGCTCCCATGGTTGCCGGATCGATGCCGATGCCTGGTATGAAGTGGTCGATGCCGCTGGTCGTCGCATCGATCGGCACGCGCGCTGGAGACGACCAGCTCGTGCCGGCGGAGGACGTGCTCACGACGATGTCGTTGGCAGCGCATGCGGCTCGAAACCGGCAATCCTGCCAAGCGACGTAGACTTCGCCGGCCGCATCGATCGCGGCCGAAGGCAGCGGAGCGCTGCGCAGATTCCCGTCTTCGAAACGATAGACGATGTTCGACACAGTGACCGCGGCGGACCACGTCGCGCCGCCATCGGTTGAACGGAACGCCAAGATGTTCGAAAAGGTGAAGTCGGAGATCGGCACGATCACGGTGCCGTTCGGCTGGACAAGGGGCTGCCCGCCGATGCCGGTGTTGTTGACGGCCGTGTTCGCCGGGGCGGACCAAGTCATGCCGCCGTCAGTCGACGTGCTCATGTGTATCAGCCCGTTGGCATTCGGATCGTCCCATTGCACGTAGCAATGGCCGTAAAATGTGCTGCCGCTCGAGTCGTCACAGATGATCCAATCTTTGTCGTTGACTTGGTTGGGCGCCACCGCGACAGGAAGCCCCCACGTGAGACCGCCATCCGTTGACCTGTTGACGATGACCGCCGGCGTTGCCGAGGTCGAGAGCGGCAACGTGGCGGCGAGCCAAACGTTGTGCTTCGCGTCGAACGCGACGCTCGGGTCGCTGACGCGGTCGTACGGGCCGGACGGCGACGCGAACACCGTCGTGCCGGGCAAGAATCCATGAACCCACGTCAGGCCGCCGTTTTGCGACGTGGCAAAGCCGACGTTCGAAGCGCCGCCGTCGAAGAAACGCCCTGACTGGAACACGGCCACCAGCGTCATGCCGGCCGCCGCGACGTCGGGCTCGACCTGCGTCATATGCTGGCTGGTGCCGTTCGTGTATGTATCGGTGCTCAGCCGGACGATGTTGTTGTTCTGCGGCGGCGGCGGAGTCGGACCGGTCACGCTGCTCGGCGTCGAGCAGCCTGCGGCGGCGGCGCATCCCAACAATATGGAAACGCGCCAGATGCGGCGCGCGCAAGCCCAATGGATCACGCCGCGTCGATTCGCCGTCAGCAGCCGACTTACTTGTGCGCGGCCATGCAGGCGAGCTCACACCGCGGCTAAAATGACAGGATGAGGATTGAGAAATTCCTGTGGAACGCGACAAACTTTCAGTTCAACTGCCGCCGCACGACCGGATCACGGCATGCGAATTCCGCAACGGCTCGATGAACGTTCTCTTTGACGATGGCCGCGGCCGCGTCATCAAAGCCGATTCCATCATCTTCTTGAGCGGCGCGCGCATCCGCAACGAAGTCGTCTCGCCGGCGATTCCGCCCGCACTGGGTCGAGCCTACGCCGGCATCGATCCACAGGCTTTCGTGCGCTCTGAACCCGGCGCATCCGGCCAGCCCGGCGCCGACGCCCAAGGCGCCGACGAGTTCTCGTTCGTCGTCAAACTGCGTGTACTGGGTGTGGCCGAACTATGGTTTCTCGTCGCCGATTCGTTCAACTTCCGCAAGACGCTCGGCGCCGACGCCGGCTACTCGACGGAGGCCAACCTTCGCGCGCTTGTGCGGCGACTAGCAGCGTTTTCTCCGAATGCCACGCAGGACAAGTTCTTTGCGGCGGTGGTCGGCAACTCGCCGCTGCCGCCGCCGGTGGGCTCGCTCGTCGAGTTCTTCAAGACCGCGTAGGCGCAGCCGCTTTTCGGTCCTCGACCAGGTATCGGTCCGGCGGCGCGAGCCGCGGGAGATCCTTTGGATACACCGGCTCGTGCCTGTCAATCCATTGTTTGCTGAGATACGCCAAGTACTCGAAATGAGCAAATGCTTGATCGCCTCGCGAGCGGCGCATGATGACGACCGCTTGAGCCATGGATCGCCAAGTAGCGTAGATGACGTTGGCCCACAACGCGCAGATCAGATCGGCTTCAAGCATGCCCCGCTTCACGAAGCAGCCGAAGTTCTCAAAGGGCCTGGTTGTTCTGAAGAGCGGTGCCAGCCCACTCGCCGACAGCGGAATCACCTCGAGTTGAGCGCGAAACGCCGGATCCTCTAACTTGGCATCGAGGTCGAGAACGAACTGTATGGCTTCGACATAGGCGGGGTCGTTGACCGCTTGACGGAATTCGTTGAGTATCGCGATCTGGTTGCTGCTCCGGATATGCTTGAGCTGAACACGGCGGCGATCGCCGTGGCAGTGATGACGACAAACGTCCCTACGGACGCGATCGTCGCCCACAGTTCCAATGACACGAAAGGCCCGTTCGAGCAGAGTCGATAATTGCCTCGTCGAGATGTACACCGCATGAACGTGCTCGTCGTCGGGTCGGGCGCTCGCGAGCACGCGCTCGCGTGGAAATTGGCGCACTCGCCGCGCGTGTCGGGAATTTTCGCAGCGCCGGGCAACGCGGGCACGGCCTCGCTGGGGACGAACTGGCCCGACATCGCAGCAACCGACTCGCACGCTATCGTCGCGCGCGCACAGACTGAAAGAATCGGGCTTGCGGTCATCGGCCCTGAAGCTGCTTTGGCGGCGGGCGTTGCCGATGCGTTGCGCGCCGCTGGAATCGCGACGTTTGGTCCAGGGCGCAGCGGAGCGCGGCTCGAGTCGAGCAAAGCGTTCGCGAAACAGTGCATGCTGCGATGGGGCGTCCCCACGGCGGCGTTCCAAGTGGCGCACGACCTCAAGCAGGCCGAGCGCGCACTGCGGTCATGGCAGGGCGGAGTCGCCGTCAAGGCCGACGGCCTCGCGGCCGGCAAGGGCGTGGTGGTCTTCGATGACGTCGCGCACGCGCGCCCGGTCATCGAGCGCTGGTACCAAGAGCGCAGCGTGCCGGGCGGGGGCTCGACGATCGTGCTCGAGGAGCGGCTCGAAGGTGCCGAAGTCTCGGTCATGGCGGTGACCGATGGCGACATCGTGCACGTGCTCGCGCCGGCGCGCGATTACAAACGCGCCGGCGACGGCGACACCGGCTCGAATACCGGCGGCATGGGCGCGTATTCGCCCGCGCTGGACGTTCTGGATGACGCGGCCGTGCGCAAGATCGTCAAGCAGATCATCGAGCCGGTCCGCGCCGGTCTTGCAGCCGACGGCATCGAGTACCGGGGCTGCATCTACGCCGGGCTCATGATGACCAAGCGCGGCCCATACGTGCTTGAGTTCAACGCCCGCTTTGGCGATCCGGAAACGCAAGTCGTGCTCCCTCGGCTCAAGTCCGATCTGTTTGATCTACTTTGGTCCATCGGCAGCGCCGAAGGCAAGGCTGCAGCGCCCGAATTCATCGCGGATGCCTGCGTGGGCGTCGTGCTCGCATCGACCGGCTACCCGGAGTCGAGCAAGTCCGTCGCTGGATTGCCGCTGGCGGACGCGCTGGGCGACGGCGTCGCCGCGTTCTGGGGCAACTCAGCGCCGGCGGCCGATCGCGTCAACGCCAGCGGCGGCCGCGTGTTGACCCTAAGCGCTCTCGGCACGACGATCGAAGCCGCACGTGAGCGCGCCTACAAAGCGGTGGCGGATTATCGCGGGCGCTTGACCGGGCAGACGCTGGCTTGCCGGAGCGACATCGCGGAGCGAGTTTTTCACGTAGTCTCGCCCTCTTGAGGGCGAGTTTTCCACACTACTCACCTCTGACGCACCCGCGCATCGCACGGCAGTGCCCGTCACCGCGTGGCCTGTCGCATTGGACGTCATGAGGCGCTATGGTACAATGATGGCGTGAAGAGCCCCGTACGGCCCGGCCGATACGCCGGCTGGCAAGCAAAGGAAGGCGACGACGCCGTCCGCGACGCGTGCGGCGTATGCGGCATTTTCGCACCTGGCGAAGACGTCGCACGGACGACGTTCTTCGCGCTGTATTCACTGCAACACCGCGGACAAGAAAGCGCCGGCATCGCCGTTTCGGACGGCGTCATGCTGCGCTGCCACAAAGACATGGGCCTCATCTCGCAGATCTTCACGGAAGAGATGCTCGATTCGCTGCCCGGTTATCTGTCGGTCGGGCACACGCGGTACTCGACGACCGGTTCATCGGTCGTCTATAACGCGCAACCGCTGCTCAATGACAGCCCGATGGGCAATTTCGCGCTCGCGCACAACGGCAATCTCGTCAACACCGAGGCCCTGCGCGACAAACTGCACGATTCGCTGCTCCCCACCAGCAACTCCGACTCGGACGTCATGGCGCGGTTGATCGCGCTCGCTCCGGAAGGCTCGATGGAGGACCGCATTGAGGCGATCATGCAGCAGTGCATCGGCGCGTTTTCGGTGGTGCTTGCGACCGAAACGCAGCTCTTCGGCTTCCGCGATCCATGGGGCGTTCGCCCGCTGTGCGTCGGCCGGTATGGTTCCGGCTATGTGCTGGCGTCAGAGTCCTGCGCATTGGAGACCATCGGCGCGCAGTACCTGCGCGAGGTCAAGCCTGGCGAGATCGTCATCATCGATCGCAACGGTCTGCGCAGCCGCATGGTTGAGACCGAAGTCAAGCCGGCCAACTGCATCTTTGAATACATCTACTTCTCGCGACCCGACAGCATCGTAGAAGGGCGCGAATTGTACCTGGCGCGCTACCAGATGGGGCGAAATCTCGCCAAGGAGTCGCCGGTCGATGCGGACGTCGTCATGGGCGTGCCTGATAGTGCGACGGCCGCCGCGATCGGGTACTCCGACGAGTCCGGCATTCCGTACATCGAAGGGCTGATGAAGAACCGCTACATCGGGCGTACGTTCATCAATCCCGATCACCGCATGCGCGTGCAGGGCGTCAAGCTCAAATTCAACCCGCTGCACGCAAATCTCAAAGGCAAGCGCGTGATTCTCATCGACGACTCGATCGTGCGCGGTACGACGACCAGGCAGCTCGTGGCGTTGCTTCGCAAGGCCGGCGCGGCGGAAGTGCACGTCCGCATCACGTGCCCACCGATGCGGCATCCGTGCTTCTTGGGCGTCGACACGGCGACGTACGAAGAACTCATCGCGGCGAACATCAGCGTGCCGGAGATCAAGCAGACGATCAACGCCGACTCGCTCGCCTATCTCAGCGAGGAAGGACTGGTCGCTTCAACTGCTCGCGAACGCAAGGAGTTCTGCATGGGCTGCTTCACCGGTCAGTATCCGGCGGGCATTCATGGGGAGCTCACCGGCCGCGTGCGCGAACGCGAGAAGGTGAAAGCCTAGTTAGCTCGCTTTTTTGAGCGCGCTCCCACGCGAGCGCTGGCGACAGGAACCATCCACACCGCATATCCGGTCGGATTTCGGATATTTGCGATCATCTGGTTGAAATACGCCGTTGCTTGTTCACGAGAAACCGGCGTCAATTCGCCGATCGACTCCACGTAGCCGTCGCGCCACGCTTCCAGGATAGTCGCGAACGTTTCGCGCGGCACCCGGATCGTGTCGACGATGATGTAGTCCATCGTGATCCGTTCGAGGTTTAACGCGCTGAGGATTCCGAAAATGTCGCGTCCGATGAAGAGATCGGTGTCGGTCGCAGCGCCGAACGTCGCGGGCACGACGTGCCAAAAATTGCTCGGGTCAAGCGCGCCGCCCTGGAAGTGAAGCATCCCGTAATCCTCGGGAATGAGGTGCAGGTAACCGCCGGCGCGCGTGATGCGCGCGAGTTCGGCCACTACTCGGTCAGGATGCGGAATCGAATGGAGGACGTGACGGCATACCGTGAGGTCAAATGTGCCGTCGGCAGCCTCGAGTTCGTAGATGCTTTGATGCTCGAATGACAGCCGGCGACCCAGCGAGGCATAACGCGATCGCGCGATCTCCAAACTCTTGTCCAAGACGTCAACGCCCAGTACGCGAGCTCGTGGAAAGAGTTCGGCCAGCCGAGAAGCGCCTTCACCCGTGCCGCAGCCGGCATCGAGGATGCGAGCATCCACTGGCAGCGGGTAGCGGCGAATGAGGTCAACCTCTTGCGGCCAGATCGCCTCCGCCTGAGCAGCCAAGTTCCGGACCATTGATTCATCGGCCATCTGCTTGGCCTGCGGATTGAGACCGGTCACGCGCTCAGCATAGCAAAAAGCCCGCCGCAAAGCCATGCGGTCAAGGAAGACCCATTCGCAGGCTACTGAGATCGACTTACTGCTGTGCGCCTGGGGGCGGTGATGGGCGCACGAGATACATGCCAAGCGCCGGGCTGTAGTTGAGCGTCGGCGGACGGACGCCGTCGAGATGCTTCGCCCTGATTTCATCCGCCGAGCCGGCGGATACGCGCGCACAGTACAAGACGGCGGGCAGGCGCGAAATGTCATTGAGCAGCAGTTCTGACCAATAGCCGCTCACGGCTTTATGCGTCGTGATCGTCCACGATGGATGCGGCGCCGCCGGTGGCGCGCTCGGATCGAAACCGGTGAAGTACGATTGTAACTCTCCGAGCAGCGTGGTCGCTGCGGGCTTTAGCTCGGCGCTGCATTGCGGACCTGCGACGATCGCAAAGGGAGCCGCCGGTGGGCTCTCAGGCAAGCGGTAGAGCCGGAACTGCTCCTGACCGGGCGTCGGCGGCTGGCGCACGATGTACAACCCGCCCTGCGGCGAGTACACTAGCGGGAAGCGGCTGAACGCGCTACTTTGCGGTATGTACAAACCGAGCGATTTCGCTTGATCCGCTGTGCCGACGTGCAACGGGGCGCAGGCGAAGAACGAACGGATCGAACCGGGCTTCGATTGGGTGAACGTCAACGCGTACGACGCATCGGTCTTACGATACGCCACCGTGAGGCCGTCAATCGCAGGAGCGCTCGCCGGCGCGTCGGCCGGATACGAGACACCCACCCGCGCTGCTTCGATCGCGGCGACGTATGCCTTGATCTGATCGAGCAGCGGCTGCACCTGCTTGGCAGCATCGGCTGTGCACGATTGTCGCGATCTATCAGCGTCCAACTGGTTTGGAGACGGCGACGCAGCCAGCGCCGGCAGCGCGGCGAGTCCGAACCCGCCGCCAGGCCCGCCTTGACCCGGTCCGCCGGATGTGCGTGGCGGGCTGTTCGCGAGCAGCGCCGGCGTATAATTGCCCTGCGGCACGTTCCCGAGCTTGACCGTATAGGTGACGGAGGACTGGCGTTGCGTCAGAGGACGAGCGACCGTTGGAATCAAGCCGCCGCCGGCTGTTTGCAGCGGCACGGCGTTCGCCGGCGACGCGAAGTCGTAGCCGTACTTGTTGAAGATGTTCGTTTCGGCCAAGGTGAGCGTGCCCTT
>Ga0187846_10000020_pt1 | contig 88303 bp, 72 predicted proteins | sample TC_taG_FD_161473 | JGI IMG/M metagenome (GOLD analysis project Ga0187846, IMG submission 161473) | Biofilm microbial communities from the roof of an iron ore cave, State of Minas Gerais, Brazil - TC_06 Biofilm (v2) | ecosystem: Environmental > Terrestrial > Deep subsurface > Cave > Wall biofilm... | reverse complement strand
TTGGCGAATTTGGCTACCGACTTCCGATACGCGAGTTGCTCTTCACTCCATGCGAATTCCACATTTCCCCCTTGGGTTCGTGGCCGGGCTCAAGTGCCAGGCGCCGTCAGGCGCCCGTGGGCGCCTTATCGCGGCGGCTTTCGAGTTCGCCGAAGATGTCTTCCCACTTCGTTTCGCACTCTCGCTGAAAGTCCGCCCGGTCGATTACGGTCTTCTTGTACCGGCGGAAATTGTCGGAATTCTCCAGCGCTTGGAAGAAGCTGTCGTACTTCTCGTAGTTCTCGAAAAAGTCGCCGGAGAGCATGTAGTGCCCGGCGGCCATGGCGCTGGCGTGCTCGCGATGCGACGAGCCGTCGGCTCCTACCTCCGCCCAGGTGAGCGCGTGCGGGTTGTAAAACAGCCGGATCATGCGGTGGACGAAATTGTACGCGCCGGTGATCAGCTCATAGGCCTTGCCCATGGCCGGATTCTCGCCGTTGGTGTTCCCGGCCAGCTGCGGGCGCAAGGCGTCCACCACAAGAAACGCGCTCTTGATCGAGAGAAAGACGCCGCTCGAGAAAATCGGATCGACGAATCCTCGGGCGTCGCCGATCATGGCGTAGTTCGAGCCGAAGTGGTTCTTGATTTCGTAGGAGTAGTTGCCGTTGATCAGCATCGGCAGAGCGCGCCGCGTCCCCTTCAGCAAATCCACCACGAAGGGAGATTTGGTCAGCTCCTGCATGCACAGGTCGTAGTCCCATTCGGCGGAGCCGGCCTCGAGAAACTTCTTGCGCTGGTCGCGGATGTAGGAATTCTGGGCGACAAACCCGGCGGTGATGCGCGTCTCGCTGAGCGGAAAGATCCAGATCCAGCCCTTTTGCTCCTCGCCCATATACAGGATGAGCGAAAGCCCTTCTTCCAGCCCGCCCGTCAACTTCACGTCTTCCCAGTGCGACCATATCGCCGTGCGATCGTGCTCTTCGCGCAGGCGCCTCCAGCCGTACTTGCTGCCGAGGAAAGCGTCGCGGCCGCTGGCGTCGATGACGAACCGCGCCGTGTGCACGTATTCGTTCCCGTGTTCGTCCTCCGCGCGCACGGTCACCTGATCGGGCGCCGTCTGGATGTCGATGTCTTTCACCTTGTTTTGTTCGCGGACCTGCGCGCCCAGCCGCCGGGCGTTGTCCAGCAGCACCTGATCGAACTCCGCGCGCGCCACCTGAAAGGAAAGGTAGCTAGGGTCCTTGATGACGTGCTTGAAGCACCACGTGGTCGAAGTGGTGCCGCGGCGGCCGTCGAGGAAGCGCACTCCGGCCTTGCGCACGAAACGCTTCTTCAGTTCCTCGAGGACGCCCAGCTTCTCGAACAGCGAATAGCAGAAGGGGAGCAGCGATTCTCCCACGTGCTCGCGCGGAAATTTGGCCTTCTCCAGCAGCACGACGTCGTACCCGGCCTGGGACAGCAAACCGGCTGCGGTGGAACCGGCCGGCCCTCCGCCTACCACCACGACGTCATGCTTTTCTTGTGTGCTCATTCCAGAAATCTCCGGCTTGCTGGACTTTAGTTGGCCTCCGGCCAGCCGCCGCACAGGGCTGAAAAACCCTGTGGAGCGTCCTGCGAAGCGGCTTTCTGCCGGGCGTGCTGCGCCAAAAACTCTCGAAACGTGGTCACCGGAAAATCATTCAGGATTCGCTGTATCTTGCCTTCCGTCTGATGCAAATTGACGTAGGATTTGAATCGCCGGCGCCGGCTCATCGGCAAGCGCGGATGCGCGGGATCGATCTCCCGGGGATGCACGTAGAACACCACGGGATTGCCGGCCTCGAGCACCTGCCGCGCTTTCTTGCGAATCAGCCAGTAGGGGAACAGGCGAAGGTAGCCGCCGCCGAAAAAACAGATCGGATTTCCCGCGAATTCGGCCACCGTCAGCGGAAACTCGAGCAGCCTTTGGCCGTCGGCGCCTACCACGTAAGGCGTGCGGCGCGCGTTCTCCATGCCGCCGTGCCCGCGTTTCGCCGGGAATACGGACGAGTCGTAGTAGTAGCCCGCCTTGGCAAGCTCCTCGAAGAACCACGGCGTTTCGGGGGTCACCGAAAAGCCGGAGGCGCGGTAGCCGCGCACCGCCGTACCGGAAATGTCTTCGAGCGACTCGCGCGCCCTCTTCGCATCGTCATAAAACTCGCCGCGCGTCATCTGATACACCAGGCGATGCGACCATCCGTGCGACGCCACTTCGTGGCCCCGGCTCACGCATTCCTTCACCAGGCGCGGGAATCGCTCGGCCACCCATCCCAGAAAAAAACAGGTGACGTGGACGCCTTCTTCGCTGAACAGCTCCAGCAAGTGCGTGAAGTTCCGTTCCACCCGCGACGGCAGCGCTCCCCAGCTTTCCGGCGGCGGCGCCGAGGGCACGTCCAGAATGTGAAACCAGTCTTCCACATCCACGGAAAAAACCGCCTGCGCGGCCTTGGCCCGCGCCGAGGGCGGCGGCTCCGATTTCCCGGTGTTCCACATGGAAAAGTACGTCTCGGAAGCGTCCTAGATAAGAGGCCGCTGGCGATGGCGGCGCAGGCGCGCCATCACCCCCGGGCGGTCGCCGGTGAGTTCCTTCAGCCGCTTCCGCGTCGATGCCGAGAGCGGCTTGCGCGTCTTCCACACCTGGGGCAGGCCGCGCAGGCCGTCGCGCAGGCCGCGGCCGAAGGCGCGAAGATTTCCCGTGCGCGTGGCGAAGTAAACCATCATGGCCAGCTTTTCGGTCAGGAAAAATCCGGCGTCCGTCGCGCCATAGTTGCGCGCCGCCACCCACAGGTAGTTTCGCGTGTAGAAGTAATACGGGCGCCAGCTCGTGCGCGTCTCCCCGGAAATCTGGTGCCGGATTCGGATCCACGGGCAATAGAGGATCTGGCCGCCCTGATCGAGCAGGCGCAGCGTGAGGTCCCATCCTTCGTGGCCCAGCCAGAAGGGCTCGTAATACCCGCCGATGCGAAGGAAGGCGTCGCGGCGAAAAGCGCAGGCGCCCTCGGGAATAAAGTACGTCTCGAATTCGGTGTCCGCGTATTGCGCGTAGCTGCGCGGATGGCACCAATCGCGCACGTGCAATTGGCCGCTGCCGGATTCGAGCACTTTGAACGCGATGCACGTCGCTTGCGGGCGCTCCTCGAACGCGGTAACGATTTTCTGCAGCTCGAACGGAGAATCGAAATACAGGTCGTTGTCGATGGTCACCACCACCTCGCCGCGCGCCGCCTCGATGCCGCGGTTGCGCCCGGCGCCGCCGAGGTTTTCGTCCAGCGCCACCAGCCGCGCTTCCGGATAGTTCTCCGCGAGGAAGCTCGCCAGGCCGTCGCCCGAGCCGTTGTCCACCACGACCACCTCGCGCGGCGTGTACGACTGCTGGCGCACGGAATCGAGCGCCTGGATCAGCGTTTCGCGACGCTTGTAGGTCAGGATCGATACGCTGACGAGAGCCGCATCCATTCTCACGCCCACTCGTTCCTCAGAAACAGCCTCCACCCCAGCAGCGCCTCCGCGCGCAGGCGCCACCACGCCCGCGGCTCGCTGGCGTGCTCCGCGAAGCGCACCGGCAGGAGATGTTCCGCCGATAGTTGCGGATTGCCGCCCGCTAGCGCCGCCGGCAGCTCGAAGAAAAGCTCCGACGCCACGCAATAGGTCAGATACCGCGGGCTGCCGCGCGTAAGGAGCGAAGCCATGCGGCGGGCAAACGCCGGCTCGCGGCGCACCTTCGGCATCAGCGCCACCTTGAGCCATCCGCGAAGAATCTCTCGCATGGGCTGCGTCGCCAGCGCCGCATTGCGCAGCTCGGCGTCTTCCATCCTGGTTTCGAGCGCCTGGCCGGAGAGTTGCGCGGCGGCCCAGCGCCACACGCTTCGCGCCACGGGAACCATCTCCGCGAGAGCGCGGCGGATATCTTCGCGCAACGTCTGCAAGTCGCCGTCCAGGCGAACGCCGAGCGGCCGGGCGGCCAGACTCGGCGCCAGCTTGAACGCCGTGCACTCCGCCACGCGGCCGGAGAGGGGATGCGCGAACCGCATGTCGTTGTCTGCGGAGGCCTCCGCCAGGCGGCGCAGTGCGTTGGCGCGCGCCCGGTAGGTGCTTTCATACTTGCCGGCGAACACCAGAACTGCGGTGCCCATGTCCATGTAGCATTTCGCCAGCTGGTAGAGAATTCGCACAAGCTGATCGCGGCCGGCCGTCTCGATTTTGTCGGCCCACTCGAGCTGCTCCAGCAGCCGATTGTTGATCATGCGCCACGCGTCGAAGTGCGGGATCCGCGACGCCGGAAACCGCGGCGCATTCGCCAGGATTTTCTCGTCGCCCCAGACGGTGCGTCCGTGGGTCAGCAGCTCGAACCCGAAAATCTGCGGCCGCAGCTTGCGAAGATATTCGGGCGCGACGGCGCCGAACTCCAGCTCGCAATCGGCCACACCGGCCAGCTCGGCGCGAAGAGTTCGCGCGCGTTCCGTGAGTTCGGTTTGCAGCCGTTCCAGATCCGAGCCCGCCGGAAAGAAAACCATGAACTCCATGTCGCCCAGCGCCTGCAAGCGGTTCTCGAGCGCCAGGACCGAGCCTTCGTTCCGCGCGAAGCTCCCGGCTAGCACGATGGCCACCGGCCGGCACGACAGCGAAGCGGCGAGCTGCGCGCACTTCTCCCGCGCCGCAGCAACCACGCGCTGGCTTGCTTCCGTGTTGCTCGTCAGCGGAAGCGCAGAGCCGCTCGCGACCATGCGCCTGGCTTCAGTCGCCATTTCAGGAAGGAAGGTATCGCGCAATTCTCGGACCCACCAGAGTCGTCACCGGCAAAGGCAGTTTCTGCCACGCGCGAATGAAGACTTGAAATTTCGGATTCTTGCGGTTCACGCCGTTCGCGTGATTCGCATTCGGATGCCAGTAATCCCAATGCAGCGGCACGGCGCGTCCGCCCCATTGCATCTTGAAGTCATACGACCCCGTGCCGGTCCAGGAACGCCCGAAGTCGAGCTCCTGCAGGCCGCGCTCCACGGCGCGCCGCAGGATGCTCCAGAACAGAAACATGTTCGGCTTCATGGCCAGAGCTTCGCGATCCGACGCGGACCACTGCGCCTCGACCACCCCGCGGTAGGAATTGAGAAACGCAGCCGCCACCGTCTTGCCCTTGTGCCGCACCAGGCAAATCTCGATTCTTCCCGGGAAGGCGCGCAGGATTTCCCGAAAGAACGCCGGGCTGTACACCGGCGTGCCCAGTTCGCGCATTTTCTGCGCGAAAACCGTGTAGAATTCCTTCAGAAATTCATCCCCTCCGAACTCCGCCGCAAGTCCGCTGTTCATCCCCTTCCGCACCTTGGTGCGAACGTGCGATTTCAGCCCGCTCCACATTTTCTCTTCGTCTTTCTCGAGCGGCAGAGTCACGGTCACGCGGTCGCTGCTGGAGGCGAGATGCAAGCCGCGGTCCTCGCGGTGGCGCAGCTCCAGATAGCCGGCTTTCAGCTCGCGGGTCAGCCGCTTGGCCTCTTCCATCAGCAACAACTCGGTCTCGCGGTCGCCGGCCAGCAATCCGCCTCCGCTGATCGACGGAAGCGACGACACGAAGCTGCCGAAGAGCCGGCTCTTCTTCCAGGCCAGCGGAAGAATCCCCTTCACCGCCGCGCCTTCGGTGGCCATCAAATTGAACGCCGGCCAGCCAAACGTGTTTTCGATCACGTGACGCCAGTTCCATTGATGGAACTTGGTCGCCGCCGGATGGGCTTCCACGAACGCTTCCCACTGCGCGCGTTCCGCGTCGCTCTGGCAGAGGCGCACGTTCATGTCGCCACCACCTTGTGGCCGCGCGAAAGCGCTGGACTCTCCCACACCCCGAAGCGGCGGCCCAAGCACGTTTCGACCAGTCCCGTGAGGGCTCCCACGTAAGAAAGCATGAAGTAGAACGGCAGGGAAAATAGGCGGCCGGCGTCGCGTCCGGCCAGCGCCAGCATCCAGCCGGCAAAGGCCAGCGCGAAGAACGCAAGCTCGGCAACGAACGCCGCTTCGGGCAGCGGCCGCTCGAGCAGCCCAGCGCTCGCGAAGAAAACGGCCATCAAGGGAACCAGCGTCAGCCAGCGCAGCGCCTTGCGCGAAAGGAATTGCCAGAGCCGCAGCCCGCTCAGACTCTTCCGCAAGCGCCACATCCCGAGAAAACCTTGCCCGCAAATACGGCGCCGGCGCGCAAACTCTTCGCGCGGAGAAGACGTGGCGCGTTCCCGGGAACGCGCCTGCGGGTCATACAGCACTTTGAATCCCGCCGCGCCGGCGTGGATGGGAAGCTCCAGGTCGTTGGCCAGTTCCGGCTGCAGCGCCACAAAAAGGGAACGCCGCAGGCAGAAGATCGAGCCGTCGCACACCAGCACCGAACCGATCCGGCTTTCCAGGCCGTTCAAGAACGATTCATAGCCGAGGTAGGTGCCGCTGCCCGCGCCGATGCTGCCGTGTTTGGCGGCTCGCTCCGGCACTTCCACGCCGGTTACGCAGCCGACCTGCGCGTCCGCGAAGTACCGCGCCATCCGCCGCAGGCAGCCCGCGTCGATGTGCGAATTCGCGTCGGTGAAAAACAGCAAGTCGCCGGCGCACATGGAGACCAGACGGTTGAGCGCGGCGTTCTTGCCCGAGCGCGTTTCCAGGCGAATGCAAGTCAGCCGCGGGTCCGAGACGCTTGCGAGGATTTCGTCGGTGCCGTCTTCCGAAGCGTCCGAAGCCACCAGAATTTTGAGCGCGTCGCTGGGGTAGTCCCAGTCGAGCGTCTCGCGGATTTTCCACCCGATGTCTTTCGCTTCGTTGCGCGCCGCAAGGAGCACGGCGACCGGCGGGAAGAACCCCTCGCGCGCGGCCGGACGGAATCGCCTCACCAAGCCGAGCAGCCACAGCGCCGCCGGGTACCCGGCATAGACATACGCCAGCCACGCCACGCCGGCCCAAAAGACGAGCATCGCGGCGGAGAATCTCATTGCGATCCGCGCCCGAACATCAAGGTCTTGATCGTCTGCGTGAGGATCACCAGATCCAGCCCCACCGAAAGATTCTTGATGTAGTACAGATCGTAGGCCAGCTTCTCGATGTTGTCTTCCAGCGAAACACAGTAGCCGCGCTTGATCTGCGCCCAGCCGGTGGCGCCCGGTTTCACCAGCCACCGGCGGCGGTAGAGCGGAATGGCCTCCGCCAGTCTTCCTTCCTGGCTGGGCACGAACGGCCGTGGGCCGATGAACGACATATCGCCGCGCAGGATGTTGTAAAGCTGCGGCAATTCGTCGATGCGCGCGCGGCGCAGCCAGTAGCCCACGCGCGTGACGCGGGGGTCGCGCGCCTGCGCCGGCAAGTGATACGCGGTGCGCTCCGCATCCTTCTGCATCGTGCGGAACTTGTACATTGTGAAAATCTTGCCGTCTTTGCCCACGCGCTCCTGCCGCAGCAGCGCGGGGCCGGGCGAGTCCAGCCGAATCAGCAGGGCCGTGAGCGCCATCACCGGCGCCGTCAGCGCCAGCCCGGCAAACGAGAACACCATGGAACTGACTCGCTTGTAGAACAGCATGAGCCGCGAAACGCGAAACCCGGGCGAGAACAGCAGCGAACTCACCCGCGGCGAATCCACATAGACCTTGTCGGTGATCAGCTCGTAGAAGTCCACCGCGTCCTGCACGATGACTCCCTGGGACTTCATCTTCAGGAGTTCTTCCGAGGGCAATTTGCCGCGGCGATCTCTCATTCCGACCACCACGCGAGCTACGGCCTGCTGCTGCACGATCTCCGGCAGAATGTCGGGCCGGCCCAGGTAGGGGAGCTCTCCTCCTCCCTCGGCGTTGTGGCACACGTATCCGACCAGCTTGAACCCGAGTCCCGGCCTTTTCTGCACCTCCTCGGTCAGCGCCGCGGCCAGCGGCCCTTCGTCAAACACCAGCACCCGCTGCACCAGGTTCAGCGAGCCGATCATCCAGAAAAACAGTTGCCGCCAGGTCAGCAGGAACAGAAGAACCAGCAACAGTCCCACGATCAGAATTTCTCGGTCCAGACCCACGGACGGGTAGGCGTGGTAAACCACCGCCAGAACGATGTTCAGCGCCCCGACCGCCTGCAGCAGCCGGATAAAAACCCCGGTGCGGTTGCGCAGCAGTTCCGGCTCGTACAGATCCAGGTAGTACATGCAGACAAAAAGAACGGCGACAACCAGGGCCATTTTTCCCCAGCGGCCCTGCCGCGCCAATACCATCGTGGCGATGGTGCCCAGGTGCAGAGCGCAGGCGGCCACGAAGGCGAAGCACACCAGGAACGCCTCGGTGGCGCCCAGAACCAGGAGTCTCAAAGGAAAATGAGTGTTAAATACTCGAACCAACGGTGTGCCTTGTGCGGCGGTCGCGCCGCGCCAGAAGCCCTTCGTAGAAATCGGCGGTCACCTGAACCTGGCGTTCCAGCGTGAACTGCTCGCGCGCTCGAACGCCGGCGCGCTCTCCCATTTCCCGGCGCTCCGCCGGATTCAGCAAAAGCCGGATGATCGCATCGGCAAGCGCCTGTGGCTGCTGTGGGGGAACCAGGATTCCCGTAGCGCCGTCGGCGACCACTTCTTTCGTCCCGTCCACCGCCGTGGCCACCACCGCTTTCCCCAGCACGGCGGCCTCGATGGGAACCAGCGGCATGCCTTCATAAAGCGACGGCAGCGCGATCACGTCGCACAGCGCCATCAGGTTCATGCTGTCGCGCCGGTAGCCGGTGAAAACCACGGCTTCGCTCAGCCCGAGTTTAGCGGCGTGCGCTTCCAGTTCCTGGCGCAGCCCTCCCTCGCCTACAACAAGAACCTTGAGCCCGGGGACTTGCCTGCGTACGGATGGCAGCGCTTCGATCAGATACTTGTGCGCCTTCTGCGGCTCGAGCCGGCCGAATACGCCTACGACGCTGCTCTCGGCCCGAATTCCCAGCTCGGCCCGCAATCGATCCTGGACCGCGGCGTCCGCCTTGAATCCATCGAGCGTCCGGCCGTTGCGGATCACTTTGACTTTCTCGGGATCGAGTTTCTTGTCCTGGAGCAGGTGAGAAGCCGTCGATTCGGAAACCGCAATCGTTGCGTCCGACCAATTGGTGATTCGCCGGTCGATCCAATACTGCCGTTTGATCCAGCTCTTGCGCCAAACCTCGAGTCCGTGGCAGGTGTGCACCACCACCGGCACGCCGGCCAGTCGCGCCAGGGGAACAGCAGCGAGAGCGCCGCGGATCATGTGCGCGTGGACCACGTCGATCTTCTCCGCGCGCAGGAACGCGGTGAACTGCCGGGCCGCGGGCCATTGCCACGGATCCTCCAGCTTCAGGCCGAGCGTCACGGTGTTCTCGCCCTGCCAGTCGCCGCTAAAGGTCTCCAGCAGCTCCGGCGGGCAGACCAGGTACTTCCGAAACTTGTCCGGGTCGAGCCGGCGGAAGAGTTCGAAGGCTACTTCTTCTGCGCCGGCGCGCACCGACTCGTTAAGAAACTGCAACACGCGAATTTTGCCGTTCTGCTCCACAGGCTCCCGTCTGTAACCGAGCGATCCATTCCTGCATGATCGCGTTCACGTCCATGAGCGTGCGTACCGGCCGCTCCGGAGACCGATTCGCGAGAAACACCGCCGAAGCATGAGGGTCCTTTTCGGGATCGAAGCCGTGCATCCCCTCGGGTCCCAGCGTTCCCATGAAACTCGGCTCGATCAGGATTCCGGGGTTCATCAGGAAGATGGCGTCGCCGAAGCGGTTGTCGGCGAAGTCCAGGCCGAATTTGCTTTTTTCTTCGGAGTTCAAAACGCGGCCGCAATCGAGCTGGCCCAGCCGGCCCAAAATGCGGCGGCGCGCTTCGTCGCTGAAAAACCAGAAGCGCGCCATCGTGGAATCGTAGATGGAGATGTAGTCCCGCGGCATTTTGAGCCCCAGCGGCCGGATCTCGCCGGGCAGATCGTAGCCGCCGCGCTTGGGCGTCATGCCGTGATCGGAAAAAACGAAGAGATCCACGCGGCCGTTCGCGCCGGCCGCCTGGGCATACAACTCGCGAATCCAGCCGTCGTACTGCCGGATTTTCTCCTGCACCTCGCCGCCGAATTTGCACCGGTCGTGGAGAAACGCGTCGAACTCCGCCAGATACAGGAAGTAAAAATCGAATTTGCGCGCCCGCAAGTCGCGCGACGCCTGCGCGAAGATCTGCCGGTCGGAGAACTCGTGATAGCAGTAGGTGCGGTACCGCGTTCCCGACTCTTCCAGCCGGTCGAAGAGCGATCCCGGCAATCCTCCGGGCCGGTAGATGTCTTTCTTTTCGCAAATGTCGAAAAAAGGCAGCAGCTCGACCGGCACGCCGTAAATCTGGAAGTAGCCGCTGAAACCCGTGAGCAGGCGCGTCACCTCGCGCACCCCCCGCCGCACCACCCGGCTATTGAGGAAGGAAGAAGGAAGGAAACTCACCCAGCGAATCCAGCGGAAGGGCGAGTTCTGAGGATCGTAGTAAAAGAGATTCCAGTGGCCGGAATCCTTAGGAGGGCGTCCGCTCAGCAAAACGGGTATGGCGCCGGAGCTGAATCCCAGGATGGTCTGCACCGGCGCGCGGTAGGGGAGGAGATCCGCCAGGAAGTTGCTGTCTTGCAAATAGCTCCAGCCCAGGGCGTCGATCAGGATGAAGATGCCTGTCGGCGCTGGGCCGCTGGAAGTCTCCTGATTCATCTTGGCCTCGTCCCGCCTTGCATGAGTCTCTGCTGGCAGTAAGGGAATGAATGGGTTTCACGCGATTTCGAAAAGTGCGGCTGCCGTCGGATATTTATTGTCGCCACATCCCTGCACTGCGGTGGAAAACGGGGAACGTAACCTTTCAGGCCGAACCCGACTCGATCCCCGTGATCTCGGCTCCTCCGGTTTGCGCCACCGTCCGCCCTGCGGAAGTTTGGCTGACTTTGTCGTATTGCACCGCCACCGCGGAAGAGTCCGCCGAAGGTTCCCCCGAGCCTGAAGGCGCATGGACGCCGTTCCGCTCCCTGCGGCGGAGCACAGCTCCGACTCCGAGCAGCCCAAAGCCGATCAACGCCATGATGCTCGGCCGCGGGAGGTGGAGCCGCGTGGCTTCGGAGAGTCGGTTGCCCGGCGCCGTTGAGCCGCCGGTCGCGTGCGCATCGGGCGCCGCCGGTTCGATCGCGGCGGCTGACTCCACCGCCGTTCCCTTCTGCGTTCCTTGGTCACCCCTGTCGGCCAGGGTCAGCGGCGCCGCCAGCATCGCAACAACCCACAACACCGCAGACAACGCCGCGGGAAGCAGGCTTCGCCGGCCGCGCCTCACCCCGCGAGCGCAAGCGCCGGGGAGCGCCTTTTCCCAGATCCCGTCATTCATGTTGGCACCAGGAATTCAAGGTCACCGCCACTGCTGAACTGTGGACCTGCTGGGTTTCATCCGTGAGTGGGCTGAAGTCTTCTTACGGTTTCAAGTGAATGGAACTGCCGTTCGAATTGTAGTAGCGCCCGTATCCGTCTTCGATGCAGTCGTTGAGCACCACCCCAAGCAGCTTGCCCCTGTCGATGTTGTCCAGGGCGCTCGGCAGCATCTTCCGGGAAGTCACTTCCTTCCGCACCACCAGCAAAGTGCCGTCGGTGCGGGTGCTCCAGAGGTTCGAGTCCGACCACGGCACCAGCGGCGGCGAGTCGATGATCACCCAGTCGAACCAGTCCACGTCTCGGGACATGAATTCCGCCAGCCGGTCGGTTTGCAGCAGCTCGGCCGGGCTCCCCGTGGCCGTGCCGGCGGGCACGAGCCACAGCGGAAGCGAGGGCAGGCGATAGATGAAATCCGTTAGCGCCCCGCTCCCCTGCACGTAATCGCTCAAGCCCTTGAGTCCGTTGAATCCAAACATCCTCCCGAACGACGGCTGGCGGAGGTCGCCTTCCAGCAGCGCCACCTTCTGCTTTCCGTCGCGGGCCAGCGTCACCGCGAGATTCGCGGCAACGAAGCTCTTGCCTTCGCCCGGCCCGCTGCTGGTCACCAGCACGGTCTTGAGCGGCCGCTGCGATTGCAGTTGCCGCAGGCGCGCCGCCAGACTGCTGAACTTGTCCGCAGCCAGCCCCCGGGAGTCGGTCAGAGCCGCCAGGCGAGCCTGCGCCAGCGGCTTCGGCTTCAACGAGGTGGCTTGTTCAAAAAGATCTGCGTCGGTGAGTCTTTGTGGGTTCATTTTTCCTTGGCTCCAAAATGTCGCTTCCTTCTCTGCTGTTTCCCCGGGTTAATCTCCGCGAGCCGCAGCGGCTTACTTGTAGAACGCGACGAAATTGCCCGCCGCCATCACCACCACCATCAGCGCCGCGACTGCTCCTTCCATGGCAGGAGTCAATTGGATTCCATCGCTGGCTGCGGCCACCGGAGGAATCCGGCCGAGCGTGGCCGCGGGAACCAGTTGCTTGATTTCATTAACGTCGTGGATCCGGTCGTCGGACAGCTCGGTGAGCGCCGCGAGCGCCAATCCCAGAGCGGCGCCCACTCCCAGGCCGATGAGGCTGAAGGTGAACCAGTTCGGCTGGGCCGGCCGCGGCGGCAGGTTCGGCGGATTCAGGACGACGAATTGGCCGCTTTGGCCGCGGCTCTCCAGATCCGTCGCCATTTCCGATTCACCGGCCTTTGCCAGAAGGCCCTGGTAAATCGTCTTCGATTGGTCGTAGTTGCGCGTCAGTTCCGCAAGCTGCTGTTCCCGCAAAGGTGTGCGGCTCAGCAGCTCTTGAATCTGATCCATGCGCTCCTCGATGTCCTTCTTCTCCTTCTGCAGGTCCTCCACCTCACGAGCGTTCGAGGCCGTCTGGCTCTGCAGCTGAAGAATCGGAGACATTTGCTGCAGCTCGGTCAGGCTGGTCACTTGGATCGAGGCCGGGCCGCCGCCGGAAGGATTCTTAGGCGCCGCCGCGCGGTCGTCCTCGAGCTTTTTCTTCTGCACCTCGGCCTGCGCGATCTGCTCCTGGACGCGCTTCACGTCCGGGTAGCGTTCCGTGTAGGTGGCTTTCAGGTCGGCGAGCTGGCCCCGCAATTGGTTCAGGTTCTTGTCGATCGCCGCGATTAGGGCCGTGATGGAAACGTCCTTGCCTTCGCTGAGCGCTTCCTCCAAGGGCTTGTACTGCGCGGCTTGGGTTTCCAGGTAAAGCTTCTGCTGCTCCGCTTTGTCGATCGCCCCGCTGGTCGATTGCAGTCGGCCTTGCAGAACCGAGAGAGACTGCATGTTGCCTTCCCGCGATTCCGGAAGCTCGCTCAGGTACTGGCTCTTGAATTCCTGGATACGCGTTTCCTGATTGTCCAGGCTCTGCGCCTGTTCCTTGAGCTGGTTCTGCAGGAACGTCGTGGTCTGCTGCGAGATTTGCGCTCGTTCCTGGTGATTCCCCTCGATGAACAGCGCGCTCAATTCACGATCCACCTGCTGCGCCAGCTGGGGAGTCGGCGCCAGGAAGGAGATCTTGAAGGCCATGGCTTCCGGCATTCTTCCGTTCGGTTGGTTCAAGGCCCGCTTGGTGGCAATCGCCGGGTCTTCGGGCGATGACGTCGTCGCCAGGTCGTCGATCGGCACGGGGGTGATCAGGATGTCTCGCCGCAGCCGGTCCACGAGTTGGTCGGGAGTCAGCCGTTCCTGATCCCTATAGACGCGCTGCTCGTTGGCAACCTGCAGTAGCTTTTCGCGCTTCAGGATCTGCTGCGTCAGGCTCTGCAAGCGCTCGGGAAAATCGATTTGCACGTTGGAGGCGACAAACCCATCCGGCACCGTCTGACGCGACACCAGGATGATGGCTTCCGACTGATACATCCGAGGCATGAATTTCGTGACGCTCCAGGTGACCAGCCAGGCCAGGAAAAACGGCAGCATGAACCACCACCGCCGCCGCTTCACCATTTCCCAGTAGTCTTGAACGCTACCGGAGGATTTTTCTTCGAAAGAGTCCAGCATGACTACCTCCCAAGGGGATGCGTGAATTGGTATCCCACAGTAAGCTCGACGATGTCGCGATCGCCGGCAAGCAACTTGCTGACCGTTCCGTTTCGAGACTGCTGGTTGCGGTAGTACCGCACTTCCGCCTTCCAGGAATCGCTGATCTTGTAAATGGCGCTCGTCGTCGCAAAGAACGAGCTCAGCGTCCCGATGGCTGCCGAATTAAACAGGGAGTTGTTCCTCTCGTACCCCACCCCGGCGCTGCCGATCCAGTGGTGCGTCAGCTGGCGCCGCGCCTCCACCGTGCCTTCCGAGCGCTCCACCGCGCCGAGCACGCCCTCGCCCGCTCCGATGTCCCTCAAAATGGAGGCGCGCAATCGGGTGTTCGCTCCCTGCCAGCCATAAGCCAGTCCGCCGGCCCAGGTCCATTCGTTGGAGGTTCCCGGCGGGAAAGCGCCGCCGCCGGTGGTTCCGCTATTGGTAGCCGAGGAGTATTGCGGGCCCACGAATCCTTCCAGCGTTTGGCGCTCGGAAATCTGGACGGCGTGCACGTAGAAAAAGGTGTGCACCAGGTTTCGCGACGAGTGGTCCTGCTCGAAGCTGAAGTCCTGGAAGTCGTACATCGCGCCGATCGATTGCCGCGGAGTGATGTGGTAGAAGTACAGCGCGCGCGCTCCTTGCGCCTCGGTATTGACGAAAGGAAACGTGCTTACCTCTTGCACGTTGTGAAGCCTCAGGATGTAAAAGTCTCCGGAAACCTGGATTTCGCTCTGGGGATTGAGCTGGTCTTTGAAGGCCAGGTCCGACAAGCTCGAGATGCGGCGCGCGAACGGCACGAAAATCACGCTGGTGCCCTGATCCAGCAGACTGGGCGTCCCCGTTGTCGATGCCGCGCCGGATTGCGCGGCTTGCGAGCCGAAATCCACGTGGTCGGTGTAGATGAACGCCTCGCGCAGGCGCATCGAGAAGTGGGGAGTGAACTTGTAGTTGAAGTCGAACCCCGAATCGGTGGTGAATTCGTCGCGCGCATCGATACGGTCGAACTTCACCAGCCACGGGCTCACGTGAAACGAAAACGACAGCCGGTTCGTTGACCGCGCCAGCTTCAAGCGCGGGCGGAAGATGAAGCTCCAGTCGGAAATCTGCTTGGGGCTGCCGAACAGCACGTTGTCGTCGTACGAAGTGCCCACGTCGAACGACCCGGACAGGACGTTCTCCGTAGGGATCTCGGACTTCAGCGTAAGGGGAATCAGCTCGCCGGCCGTAATGGTCGGCGCAGCCGACTGCGCCGCCGCCACGGGCGCGAGCAGCGCGACGCCTAGCGTCGCTCGAACGAGTATGCCACGTGTATTCATTGGTTTTGCCTCGAAGCCAGTTTTTGCGGGAGACGAAACTACGGCACCACGATCGTGTCGTGCGCCTGAAGCTCGATGTTCTGCGCGGAATCCTTGCCTTTCACGACCTGTTTGTAGTTGAACTTGATTCGTTGGGTGTGGCCGTTGGCGTCGCTTCGCAGCACGTAAATCTTCGACGCTTTGGCGAAGTCTCCCAGCCCGCCGGCCATGGCTATTCCGTCCAGCACCGTGGTCGGTTTCGTCAGCTCGTAGGATCCGGGCTTGGACACTCTTCCGAAAATGTTCACCTTCTTGCTCTTCGCTTCCTGGACGATCACCGTGACTTCCGGATCGGTCAGGTACGGCGCCAGCTTCGCCTTGATGGCCAGCTGCAATTGATCGGTGGTCAGCCCGCTGGCCATGACGTCGCCCGCCAGCGGCAGCGTGATCTTGCCGTCCAGGCGCACGGGAACCGTCCGCGAGATTTCAGGTTCCTTCCACACGCTGACGCTGAGAACGTCCGAAGGCCCGATGAGGAAGTTCGGATCCACGGCGTTTGCCGGAGCCGCCGCCGCTGCGCTCGGGGTTGGAACCGTCGCGGTAGTGGCTTTCTGCAGATTGACCCCGGCCTTGCTCTGTGCCTGCGCGCTGCCCAGCGCGGCGAGCAACGCCCCGAACAACGCCGCGAGTGTGATCCATTTACGCTCGATTTGCGATTTCATTCCAGACTCCTTCCGGTGATTCGATCCGCGACGCGGCACTCCACTCACGAATCGCTTGCTGTGTGACCGATTCGACATGCGGTAAAACGAAAACCACGCGCATCCTCAAGAAATGCCATAGATTTAGCTTGACTGGGTAAAGCGCCTGTTGTACTCCTAGCGCAATTCTGAGGCGTAGTTTTCCTCAATCTAGAGGCGTCGGCTTCTCGTATCCGAGAGTTCGAGGGTGAAGGGAGTTTCCTCCGCGCGAAGGGAACATGAGCCGTCTCATCATCATCGAAAACACCCCGATGGCCGGGCAGTTGCTGGGCGACGCCCTTCGCCGCACTCATCGCTTCGATGTGGCCGTTTGCGGAACGGCGCCCTCGCAGATTCTGACCGCCGCGGCCGGCGGCAAGGCTCCCCTGGCGCTGATTAGCATCGATCTCGATGGCGAGCGCCTCAAGGGCTGCAAGGTTGCCCGGCAGCTCCGCGCCAACTATCCCAGCTTGCCTGTCGTCATGCTTCTGAATACCTCCCTCCGCGAGGAGGTCGTCGAAGCTCTGCGCGCCGGCGCTCGCGGCGTGTTTTGCCGCGACGGCTCGATTCGCTCCCTGTACAAGTGCATCTGCAGCGTCCAGGCCGGACAGGTGTGGGCCAACAGCAGCGAGATGCGCTTCGTCCTGGAGGCCCTGGCGGAATCCGCTCCCCTCAATCTGGTGGACGCCAAAGGCATGGCTTTGCTTTCGCAGCGCGAACAGGACGTCGTTCGCTTCGTGGCCGAGGGACTGACGAATCGTGAAATCGCTTCTCAACTGAAGTTAAGCGAGCACACCGTCAAGAATTATCTGTTTCGCATCTTCGACAAGCTGGGGATTTCCAGCCGCGTCGAGATGATCCTGTACGTCTTCAGCCAGCGCGCCGCCAACTCTCCGGGACTCGCCGCCGGCACAGCCGAGAATGCCGCCAAGAGCGGCTCGGAATCCTTCGCCGCGTGCCGCAAGGCCGCGGAAGAAGGCAACGAGTTCGCGCAATACCGCCTCGCTCAAATGTATCGCGACGGCGAAGGCGCGCCCCAGGACAAGCTCTCCGCCTACATGTGGCTGCAAGTCGCCGAGTCCACCCGCGATCTGGCCGCCAAGGCCATTCGCGAAGCGCGCAGCGAACTGGCCCGCAAGATGAAGCCCGAACACATCGCCGAGGCCCAGCGCCGCGCTGCCGATTGGCTCAAGGAGCACGGCGTCGCCGGAAAGCTGCGCGCCGAGGCCGGCGGAAAATCGGTTCGCGTGGCCTTCCGCGCGTCCAAAGTCCGCCAGGCCAACGGCCCGGCAGCCTGACCGCAAGTCATCGTCGCAGCAAAGCTCACGCTCGCACCTGTCCCGACCCGGAAATCTGATATTTCGTGGTGGTCAGCTCGTTCAATCCGAACGGCCCCCGGCAATGCAGCTTCTGCGTGCTGATGCCGACCTCGCCGCCGAATCCGAACTCGCCCCCGTCGGTGAAACGCGTCGAGGCGTTCCAATAGACCGCCGCCGAATCCACCTTTTGCAGAAAGCGCGCGGCATGCTCCGCATTGGACGTCACGATCGCTTCCGAATGCTTCGTCGAATAGTAGTTGATGTGGGCGATGGCTTCGTCCAGGCTCGCCACCACGCGCAGCGCGATGCGCAGCTCCAGATACTCGGTGGACCAGTCGTCCGGGCTCGCCGGCGCAACTTCGGAGGATCCTCCCGCAAGGCGGCACGCTTCCGCGTCGCCGCGCACCTCCACGCCGGCGGCCCGCAGGCGCCCCACGATTCGCGGAATGTATTCCTGCGCTACCGCCTGATGGACCAGCAGTTTTTCCGCCGCGTTGCATACCCCCGGCCGCTGCGTCTTGGCGTTGAGGATGATCTCGTCGGCCATGCCCAAATCGGCGGCGTCGTCCACATAGATGTGGCAGTTCCCGGCGCCGGTCACGATGACCGGCACCCTCGCTTTCGTGGTTACGTGCTCGACTAGTTGGTTCCCTCCGCGCGGCACGAGCACATCCACGAGCCAGGGATTGTTGAGCATTTCATCGACCGATTCGCGCGAACTCGAGTCCAGAAGCTCGATCGCCCCTTCCGGCAGGCCCGGCAGTTGCGTCATCAGCTCCGCGAATACTTCATTGGTTCTTGCCGCTTCGTGGCCGCCCCGTAGCACCACGGCATTGCCGGCTTTCAGCGCCAGCGCCGCCGCTTCCACCGTCACGTTGGGCCGCGACTCGTAGATCACTCCGACGACCCCGAGAGGAACGCGCACTTTGAGAAAATGCAAGCCGTTCGGGCGGTCCCATTCCGCCAGAATCGTTCCCACGGGGTCCGGCAACTCGATGATTTCCTCGAGTCCGGCGACCATCGCGGCGATGCGCTTGGCGTTCAGCAGCAGCCGGTCGAGGCTCGAAGAGCGAAGATTGGCGGCCGCCAGGTCGGCGCCATTGGCCGAAAGAATCCGTCGCTGATTCTCGGAGATTTTCGCGGCCATCTCCTTCAGGATATCGTTCTTCTGTTGCGTCGAAAGTTCCGCCACCCGGCTGGCGGCTTCATTGGCGCGTTGCAGCTTGGCGAACGTGGAACTCTGCGCTCGGATCGCGGTGATCATCGATTCACCGCCAGAGGTTCCAGAGGCTGCGGCGTGAAGTACGTGCCCAAGCGATGCTTCAGCACCTGGCGAATTACGTCGGGCCGGGTTCCGTTGGCGATGGCCACGTGAATCCCCGCCGAAGTCGCGGCGTGCGCGGCCCGCAGCTTCGATTCCATCCCGCCGCGGCCCAGCCGGCCGTTGCCGTCGCAGTCCGCTGTCATGTCGGAAGTGATCCGCCGCACCTTCTTGGTGATGCGGTTGGAGCCCCGCCGGTCGCGGCGGTAGAAGCCGTCCACGTCGGTGAGCAGGATCAGCCAATCGGCCTTGGCCGCCGAGGCTACCAGCGCGCTCAGCTCGTCGTTGTCCCCAAACGACCCTTCCAGCTCTCGCACCGAGACGCTGTCGTTTTCGTTGATGATGGGCAGCACCTTCAAATCCAGCAGGCGGTTCAGTGTGTTGCAAAGATTGCGGTAGCGCGGCGGCGACGCGAAATCGTCGCTCGAAAGCAGAAGCTGCGCCACGGTCTTCTTCCCGAAGAACAGTTGCTCGTACGTGTGCATCAGCCGGCTCTGCCCGATGGCCGCCGACGCCTGCATCAACGCCAGCTCCTCCGGCCGCCGCTCGATTCCCAGCGACGACAACCCGCTGGCGATGGCCCCCGAACTCACCAGCACGTATTCGTGCCGGTCCAAATCGAGCTGATCGACGATCAGCCGCATCCGGCCGGCGTCGATCCGCCCATGGGGCGCAATCACGCTGGTTCCGATCTTTACGACGAAGCGCACGCGAAGGTTTTCGTTGCTTTAGCCGCGGAGAAGTTCTTTGGCTCGTTGCGTGGCGCGCACCACGGCTTTGATCAGCGTGACGCGCAGCCCGCCTTCTTCCAGTTCCAGGATCCCGTCGATGGTGCAGCCCGCCGGAGTGGTCACCGTATCCTTCAACAGCGCCGGATGCTCGCCGGTTTCGAGCACCATCCGCGCGGCGCCCAGCAGCGTCTGCGCCGCCAGTTGCGTGGCCACTTCGCGCGGCAGCCCCATCTTCACGCCGCCTTCGGCCAGCGACTCGATGACCATGTAGATGTATGCGGGGCCGCTGGCGCTCAGCGCCGTCACCGCGTCCATGTGCTTTTCATCCACCAGAACCGTGCGGCCCAGGCAGTCGAATACCTGCTGCGCCAGTTCCATGTCGTCTTTGCTGACGTAGCGGCCCGCGCACAATCCCGTCATTCCCGCGCCGATCACGCACGGCGTGTTGGGCATGGCTCGCACCACCGGTATGCGCCGGCCGATGATCTTCTCGAGGTGCGCGGTCGAAACCGAGGCCACGCTGCTCACCACCAGTTGCGTTTCCCGCAGGCTCTCGCGGATCTCCAGCAGCACCTCTTCCACGGTCTGCGGCTTCACCGTCAGAAGAATCAGATCCGCTCCTTCGATGGCCGCGCGGTTCTGCAGCTCGGTGCGGATGTGAAATTTCTTGGCCACCGCCTGCGTGCGGCTGCGATGCGCCGCGGTCGCCACCACGTTCTCCGCCAGCACCGATTTGTTGCCCAGCAGCCCTCCCAGCAGCGCCTCGCCGAGTTTCCCGGCACCCACCACCGCAACCTTGCACGACGCCAGCGCCCGGCCGCGCTCCGCCGCCGGCTCCGAGTTGGCGCGCGATTCGCTGCCGTTTCGCGAGCGCGGCCGCGGCTCGCGCGCGCCGCCGCCCGGCTTGGCTTCGTCTCTGTGTGTTTCCATCATGCGGAGTGCATCAGCCCGGGGTTCGCGCCCCCGGCTCCCTTACTTCTTCCCGTTGAGCTTGCCGTTCACGAAGCGCTCGATCTCGCGAACGCTCCGGAAATTTTCGTGCACGATGTCCTCGTCCGCTACGTGCAGGTTGAAGTTGTTTTCCAGGAAACTCACCAGGCGGAACGTTCCCAGCGAATCCACCACTCCGTTCTCGGTCAGAGAGTCGTCGTCGGTGAACTCCGTGATGCCCTTGCGCCGCGCGAGCTCTTCCAGAATGAAGGTGCGCACCTGCGCTTTGATTTCTGACTGTTGTTCCATGTTCGCTCCGTCGGTAGTTTGCGTCTGTTTCAGCTTCTGAATCGGCTGTTCCGGGACAGTGAGCTACTGTCGTGTCGCGGCAATGCGTGAAACAAGTCCTAGTAGGGGCGCAGCACGCTGCGCCCGCTTGATACTAGCAGCCTCTCGCGCCGCCGGCCGCCAGCAGCACGCGGTCCACTTTGCCCGTGGAAGTCTTCGGCAGGTCCGCCCGCACTTCAATTTGCTCGGGAATCATGTATTTGGGAATGCGTGCGGCGCAGTACTGCTGAAGCTCGCCCTGCGTTAGCGAGTTGCCGTTGTGCGTCGAAACGAACGCCTTGAGGCGCGCCCCGATTTCGTCGTCCGGTATCGCCACCGCGGCGGCCTCTTTCACTCCCGCATGGCTCAGCAGCGCGGCTTCGATATCGCCCAGTTCGATGCGGTAGCCGCGGCTCTTCACCATGCTGTCGCGCCGCCCCAGGAAATCGTAATTGCCGTCGGGCAGGAGCGTCACGATGTCGCCGGTCCGGTAGGCTTTCTCTTCGAAAAAGGGCTGAAAGCGGTTGGCGACAACGGATTTTTTCGTCTTCTCGGCGTCGCCCCAGTAGCCGGGTGTCACCGACGGCCCGCGAACCCACAGCTCGCCGGCCGCCCCGGGCGGCGCTAACTGGTCCTGCTCGTCCACTGCGAACACCTCGGTATTGGCGCAGGCTTTCCCGATGGGCAGCCGGTCGAGAGTGGGCAGCGCCGCGCGGTCCACCGGGTAGTACGTGCAGACGTTCGTTTCCGTCGGCCCGTAGAGGTTGTACAGCTCGACCTGCGGCAGCAGCTCCGCGAGCTGGCGCACATACTTGATGGGGAAGACCTCTCCGGCGAAAAGAACGGTTCGCAGTTTGCTCAGGTCGTGCGCCTTCAGATCCACGTGCAGCATCAGAAGAACCAGCGCCGACGGCACCGAATACCACACCGTGATTTCGTTCTTTTCGATGAAATGGGCCACGCTCTTCGGGAAGAGCGAGATTTCGTTGGAAATCAGGTGCACCGTCGCGCCCGCTTCGATGGCGTTGTAAATGTCGAATACCGAGAGATCGAAATGAAGGGGCGCGTGATTCGACAGCCGGTCGTCGCTGCGAATCTGGAACTTCTCCGCGCACCACTGGACGAAGGTCAGCGCGTTCTGATGCGAGAGCATCACCCCTTTCGGTGTGCCGGTCGATCCCGAGGTGTACAGCATGTACGCCAGGTCGGTGGTGACGCGCGGACTATCGGGCGCGTGCCCCGCGGGGTATTTGGCCTGCGCCTCCCACGTCACCCGCTCGAATGCGCAGCTCGCATTGGGCGAGTCGTTCGCCACCACGGCAAACCGCAGGCATTTCACTTCCGCAGCAGGCAGGCCGGCGATCTGTTCCGCGTTGCCAATCAGCGCCGTCATCGCGCAGTTGGCAATGATGTAGGCGATACGCTGCGCTGGCGCCTGCGGATCCAGCGGAACGTACACTCCGCCGGCCTTCAGCACTCCGAACATGCTCACCACGGACTCGACGCTCTTCGGGAGATACAATCCTACGCGGTCGCCGTTCTTCAGGCCGCGCGCGCGCAGCAAATGGGCGAGTTGGTTGGATTGCTCCTCCAGCTCGCTGTACGTCAGGCTCTTTCCTCTCGCGCACACCGCGGCATTGTCCGGGTAGCGCTGCACACTTTCCGCGAGGAGCTGCGTCAATAGATAAGGCATCGTCGTTCTTGGGGTGGCCGTCGGAACAGGCAGTGATGGAGCCCTAGACAGGTTCGACGTCGTAACCGTCAACGCTGATGGAAATCGACTTGCGGATGATCTCGACCGAGACAACCAGGCTCTTTGCATTCTGCGCCATAAGAATTCCTTCGACGCCGTCCAGGCATCCCCCGCGGATTCGCACCCGCTGGCCCGCCTTCAGGAAAGGATGAAGAGCGAAAGGATGCTTTTGGCTGACAATCGTGCGGATATCTTCGATTTCCTTCTCCGGAATCGGAACGCCCTTGCGGCCGTCGCCGACGAACTGCGCCACGCCCGGCGTGCGCAGCACGGAATAATATGCATCCGCCGTCGGTCTCATATGCACGAAGGCGTAGCCCGGAAAGAGAGGGAGCTCCACGTGTTGCTTGCGGTCGCTCCAACGATGGAGGCGATTGACCAGCGGCAGGAAAGTGGTGATTCCTTTGGCTTCCAGCTGCGAAAAAACCATCTTCTCGTGCCGCGACCTAGTATGTATGGCGTACCAATTCGGCTGAGCGGCGGAATCCGTAAGTATCTGAAAAACCATCGAGCCCTCAGCAGCTTCGAGCAAGCCGCCCATAGCTCTGCCCTCTCAGTCCCATCGCTTCTTCCAGCGATTCACAACAACAAACACTTATTGCGCGGGATCGGGTCTTGCCGAACCGACCTCCGGCAATCCTTCAGAAAGCTTTCAAAAATGGAGAGCGCCTAAATACGCTGGCTGGGCTGCCTCAGTGCACCGGGTTTCTTCGCTCCGCGGCACACCGGGTCCGCGCTCCCAAGCAACTGCTGCCACTGCCTAGAACGTCCTGCAATTCTGCGTCCGTCGAGAGCCTGCTGCGCCCCAGCTGCAATATCCCTATCCTACTGTCTCCACTAGACTTGCTGCTTTGCTGAGAGGCCCCCTTGGGAAATCGTGCTCCTGGATGAGAAACAGGCGACAGCAAAACTGCGCATGGTGGAAACCTTTTTCTCAATTCCGTAACATGCCACTGGTCGAGCTTCCCTGGACAGGTTCGCCTATCGCAGCGCGCCACGCTGCGCACTACTTCGCCGAAACGGACTCTTCGGCGGAATGGTGCGGGCATCCTAGCCGCTCCGCTTGGCGTGTGAACAGAGGTAGGAAGTCACGCGCTCTAAGGAAGGCCCACTGGCGCGAATAGACCCTAGAGAGCAGGGCAAAACTTCTCCGTACCGACGGAGAGCTTTCTCACAGCCGATGAGAAAGATGCCCCTGACCGTCCGGTCGTACGCTTGTGAGTCTTTTGGGGCCTTGACGCCCGCGCCGTTTCAGCATATTTGCATACCCCCCGGTGATGGCGGTCCCGGTTGCATCCGTATTGCATTCGCACAGCGTTTCCCTCTGAGTCGAAGGAAAAAGCTTCGACAGACGAGCCGGAGTCTGGTAAAAATCTGCCAGGCTTGACGTGAACCTGGGATAGCTTGGCGAGGCGGCTGACGGCTCGACAAAGCGGAGATCCTTGGAACAGAGAAGCCATACGCGCTATCCGGTGCGAGCCCCGGTAATCTTTCAATGGCAAGATGAGCAAGGGGGCGAGCAGCAGGGCGGAGGTTTCACGCGCGACATCAGCACGGGCGGCGTGTACGTCCTTTGCTCTCCCGCGCCCGCTCCGGGATCCGCGCTGCGCCTGGAAGTGATGCTCCCGCCCATCCATCCGGAAGCGCGAGACGTTCGCCTGCAAGCCGATGGGCGCGTCACGCGCGTCGAAGCAGGAGGCTTTGCAGCGCTCAGCGACCTCGGCTTGCCGGAAGATCGCACCGAAACCGGCGACGCCCTCCACTAACTCTTGCGCTGCCGCACGCGCGTCAGGCCCCCTAACCGCCCTTTCCGCGTTTGCCTACGGCTTCACTTTGTACACGCCGCTGGCCACTGCGCTGGTGGCAGCTCCGCTCGTCGCCACTGCCTTTACCAGAGTCGCTTTGGTCAGCTTGAACGGCGCCGTGTACTTCTTGGTAGTGCCTTGGCCGGGCGCCGGCTTGGTGCCGTCCGTGGTGAAGTAGATCGTCGCGCCGCTGGTGGCGTCGGTGATCGAAACGGTGACCGAGCCGGTGTAAGTGCCGGGCGCCGGCGAGAATTGCGGGGCGGCCACGGCCGGCACGATGGTGTACGTCACGCTGGCAACGGCGCTGTTGGCATCGTCCGGCGCGGCGGCCAGGGCTTTGACGGTCGCAGACGCCGTCACCGTGAAGGGGTTCACGAACTTCTTCGAGCTCGTTGTCGGAGTGCTGCCGTCGGTGGTGTAGTAGATGGTCGCTCCGGAAGTCGCATCCGTCATCTTCACGTGGATGGGGTTCGAGACGGTTTCCGATCCCGGAGTAATCACCGGCGTGGCCGTAGTTGTCCCTCCCCCTCCGGTGAGTCCATAGACGTCCACTTCCGATGAAGCGCCGATGTAAACTTTCCCGTTCGTGATCGTCGCCACCGAGAACTTCACGGCGTTCCCTGCGGTGTCGCCGGCCGCTTGCGAGCTGTTCCACAGTTCCGTCGAGACGTTGGTGGCGTCGTAGGCGTGCAGCACGGCGGGTCCCGGCCCGGGGCCCGGCGAACCGTACTGCGTCGAGTCGATGGCCCACACAATCGCCGTGCCCGCGGTCGTGCCGTTGGCGGAAATCGACGGCGTGGCGCCGGGGAAGCCCAGCGATACTGTGCCGCTGGAGATGTGCGTGAAGTCCGGCAGCCCGTTGGTGACGGGAATCGATTTCAGGACGTCGCCGCTGCCCCAGAAATAAATGTTGTTGTTCCAATACGCCGGCATGCTCCACATTCCGCCCACCGCCGGCGATTCCTCCAGGATTTCCGGGTCCGTGCTGGTGCAGCTATTCACGGGATGGTAGTGGCTGTTGTTGGTGGTGAGCTGGTCGCGATTCACCACGTACACCATGCCTTCCTTGCCCGCCTGCACCAGAATGTGAGGATGCGCTCCCGGCTGGTCGGGAAGCAGGAGCACGCCGCCCGAGCCGAGATCGGTGTCGTTGTTGTCCAGGCACTGCTGGTCGGATGGCGTGAAGTAGTCGAGCACGGAAATCTGCTCGTTGGTGGCGCCCAGCTTCAGAAGCGTGTCGCCGAACTCGATGGGCGAAGCCGTATTGCTGAAGTCGCCGTTCCCCGAGGCGATATAGATGTTGCCGCTGGAGTCGGCGGCCACCCCCGAGCCCGCCATCCAGAACCCGCCCAAACCGCCGTTCGGGGTGGTGACCAGCAGGCTTTTTTGCGTGAACGTCGCCTCGTCGTACGCAAAGATCCAGCCGTGATAAGGGCCGAAATCGCAGTGCGACGCGAAAGCCAGGTAGATGGCGCCGTTCTGCAGAAGCAGCCCCGGCCGATTATGCTGGTGCAGGTCGTCAAAGGGCAGTTTGCCGTTGCTGCTGCCGTCGCCGGTTCCGTTGACGCTGGCGGAGATCACCACCGGCCCCGGCGCTTTTTCCGCGCCGGTCGCGAGCGCGAGCGCGTGCAGCCGATGAATGTAGTTTCCGTTCACCGTGGACTTCGCTTCCACATAGATGGTCTGTCCGACGGGGTCGATCACCGGCGTGCTGGTGATGCCGATCTGCGGCTGCAAATCCGTGCAGCCGATGGTGGTGGAGCTGTTCAGGGGCGATTCGCCGGCGCCCGCGCCGTGCGCCGCATCCACCATGCTGGCCGACCAGAGGGGCGAGGCGTTCGCGCCGGTGTTCGAGTCCGCGTCGAACGCGTACACCATGTCCGCTTCAGTGGCCACGATCAGAACGTTGTGCGTCCCTCCGGCGAGGGACACGCTCGGGACGTACAGCGGCTGCGCGTACACTTGCCCGGTGACGGCCAGAGCGAAAAGCTTGCCGAAGCTGCCCGTCTTTACGTTCGAGGTGGTCAGCGTGGTCTCATTGAGATTCTGGCCGGTGCGGGCGTTGTCATTGTGCTGGGTGAGCACGCTGGTCTGCGCCTCAGCCCCTGCGGCGGCCAGGGCCGCGCCGAGCAACAGAAAGCTACCATTGCGCAAGAAGCGATTCCGCATGTACGGACTCCTGAAACCAGGCTCGAAGAACGAGCGAAATTCTTACCGCGGCGGGGAACATAAAATATCACGCGCCGCGTGAATTGCACGCAAAAAAAATGAGCATGGGCGCCGCCTGCCGGTTCTAGAAGTGGGAGAACCCCGGGAGAGATTCTCCATTTGCCTCAGCGCTCCACCGTGAAAGCCGCGAGCTTGTTGAGTCCGGTCGCCTTGTCCGCCACGCCGGCGCTGTTCAGCAGAAAGTTGTGCGCGGGCTTGAATTGCAGAGCGGGGTCTGCACTGGGTATCCACAGATAGATGTGGTAGCGGCCGGGCTGCAGCGCGGGAACCAGCAGGTGACCCACGGTGGCCAGCGGCGCGCCGGGCTCGAGCTTGCGAAAATCGACGTCCGGGAGCGGCCGGCGAATGAAATTCCTGCCGGCGTCGTCGTCGATTTCCAGGTACACGGTTCGCGCTTCCCGAGCCGGGCGAGCGCCCGCGAAAGTCAGATCCACGCGCATGTGGTTGTCGTGCTTCGTCTCGAACGAGAATTCCGCATGCTGGATGGCAATCGGGGGCTTGCTCGCAGCGTTGTCCGCGCCGTCTGTTGTTGTCGCGTAGTCGCAGACCAGCTTGATTGCGTCCTGGCTCTTGGCCTCGCAGAGCTGACGAGCCGGCTCGGACTTTGCCTGAGCGGCAATGCTGGCAGTCGCTCCGCCCATTCCCAGCGCCAGTGCCACGCCAAGCGTCCGCGCGCCGGCTAGGAGGCTGCCGAGGGCCTGCCAATGGCTTGCCCCCGGCCTTTCCTCCGTTCCCTTCGAAAATGATCCTATTTCGCGCATGGGTGTCCTCACGGGACAAACTGGCACAAGGGGTCTCGAATGGCAAGCGATTACCCCTGTGGACAATGGAAGAACGAAGCGGCGAGCGAACCGTTCAGAGTCGAGAGTTCAGAGTTGCAGCGGCGAGGAGCGCTTAGCGCGGCTTGCCGATTTCACGGGCTGCATGCACGACTTCTGCTAGTACACCGACCAGGTGCCGGGCGTGGCAAGCTCGAGCAAATGGCGGTCAGGATCACGAAAGTAAAGGCTGCAGCCGCCCAATTCCCACGAGCGCTTCTCCTCCACAGAGATACCTCTCTGCTGAAGCCAAGACTCCCAGTTGGATAATTCACTGGATGGGATTGCGAACGCGAGGTGCAACTCGCCATCCCCGTCGTGAGGCGACGTAATTGTTCGCGAAGCGCCTTTCTTGAACAGCAGCAATACTTGGTGAGTGCCTGCTTCCATCGCGCAACCGCGCTCGCCGAAATCGCTGATGACGGAAAATCCGAAGGTGTCCTGATAGAAGCGAATGGAACGGGAAACATCGCCCACATACAAGGAAGATTCCAGGATGCCGTCAGTTTTGGGGCGCATCGAGCCCTCCCAACTGATTATCTGACGGCATCAATTCCAACGCTAGGCTTTCGGCTCAATGAAAACACGCTAAGGACAATGGAAGAACGAAGCAGCGAGCGAACCGTTCAGAGTCGAGAGTTCAGAGTTGAGAGGAGAAGTCCGGCGCTTCAATGCTCATCCGATGGATGACCTCAGGGATCGCCCAAATCGTGCTTTACCGCGAAGCCCACATCCTGCCGGGAAAATCGCCGATGCGGCCCTGGACGTAAAACGCAAAGAGCACATGGAACTGCTGGCCATCGTGCCCTTGCTGCTCATCGATGACTTGGGGATCCACCCGGCTATCTCCTCAAATGCGGACCGCGCAGTTGGAGGACGAAGACGGATGCGGCTGAGGACTCACATCACAACTTCCGGATGGCCGGTCATCCGCCAAGAGTGCTGCATTGGAAAGCACCTACTGTGGAGCGCCGAATTATGAAGGTTGCCACAATTCGATGGGATTTCCCTCAGGGTCATGCAGACGAGCGAAGCGTCCGACGTGCGGATAAGATTGCGGGTCAACCTTAACCTCAATTCCTGCCCTTTGTAGCTGGGCTGCCATTTTGTCGAGGTCACGCACGCGAAAGTTCACCATCCAGACCTTTTGAGGATCCCCGAAATACTTGCTCGTTTCGGGAAAGGGACTGAAAGCGGTCGGTCCGGCCTCTTGCTGCCAAACGGTTCCGCCTTCGCTCGTTGGTGTGAGCGAGATCCCCAAGTGTTCCTGGTACCATTGCCCCAACGCCTTCGGATCGTGAGCTCGGAAGAACAACCCTCCGATTCCAGCTACTTTTTCCATTTCCGTTCCTCCCGATTCATGTTTAGCAGCTGCCTTCGCAGGCGGAGCAGGACTCGCTGGCTGTGCGGGGTTCTGTGCCGCCATGGCGTATTCATTCCGGGGCAGAATGAAGCTCGACCCGAAAGCATACGACAGGATTTGAAGTAATTGGCGCCTTTGCAAGCTCATTCCATCCTCCTCCCGAGACTTTGTGCGAGCTCATCTACGATACTTGCCGAGGATCTATGCTTTGGGCGCCCGCATTCGCAGGCCGCGTTTGTGCCAGCCTTCTTCGCGCAACCATTCCTCTAGAGTGTGCAGGTGAACCTCTGGATAGCGCCGGCGAAGGCCCGCGATGTCCGCTTTGAACCCGGCTTCGTTGAACCAGCGGAACATTTTGTAGAATTCTTCGCTCATAAAGAGCCGAACGATTGGCATCGGGAGTCTTCGAAACTTTACGGGCCTGCTCATGACCCGGCTAAACACTCTCGCGGCTTCAACGTTCGTGAGCTCGCTTCCGGCGATCTCCAGTTGCTTGCCGATGAATTCCGTTGGGCGCTCGAATGCCAGGGCCACAAAGGCGCCGATATCGTCCGTCGCGATGGTTTGGTAGGGCCTATCGCCGCGAAGAGGATCTGCGAGCTTTCCTTTTAGGAGCCCGAGTTCCACCTCGAGAACGTTGTACATTTCCATGAAAGCAGCGGGCCGAAAGATAGTCGCCGCCAAGTCGAGCTGGCGAATATGCTTTTCGATCTCCCACTTGCTTTCCCAATGGGGAATGCCGGTGTTACTTTCGGCGCCGCCCACAGAACTGTAGATAAAGTGTTGTACGCCCGCTTTCTTGGCTGCATCGGCCAGATTCTTGCCCTGCTGCACCTCACGCTTCGCTCCCACGCTCCAGAAATCCTGGACGCTGTAAATGCCGTAGACTCCGTCGGCAGCGCGAGCGATTGACGCAGGGTCTTCCAAGTCCCCTTGGACTACTTGCACGCCCTGGCGGGCCAAAGATTGGGCTTCGTGAGCCTCCGGGCGCCGCGTCAGCGCTCTCAGCTTCCATGACTTTGGCAGCATATGACGAACTACCGCGCCACCTTGCCGCCCCGTCGCTCCGGTCACGAGCACGACCTTGTCTGTACTGGGCATGAGTTGCGTCCTTAAACAAGAGAGTCACTTCTGGGCTAAAGGCTTTGCTTTTTTTCAACCAGCCGGGAACCGGCCCATCGCGAATGAGTCGGTTCCCTAGGATCTGCAGCCTGGGCGCTGCCGTTCTAAGCTCCGGCGCTGATCTTTTTCATGGCCTCGAGCATTTTCGGGTTCTCCGACTGCATGCGCCCGTCCATGGCGACGTTTTCAACGGGATATTCCCGCAGAAAAATTAGCGTGTCCCCGATGTGGTATGCCTCGTCGACTGCTTCCGTAATCTTCTGCATCATCACCCTTTTCTTCTCGGGATGAATACCCGGAGGGGCTTCAATAAATAGAACTGGCATATCGTGTCTCCTCGACTTAGCTCGCTCCAACGGATCACCTGCTATTTCTTGCGCCGTACTGTGAGGTACAATCTACGGCTGGCACGCTACTTCACACACCTTGACGTTCCCCGCCAACGGAGAACAAACCGCCAAGGAGCATCAACTTATAGTAATCGGCAAAACAGAAATCAAGTACAAGATCACGACGGGCAGTTGCCGGCACTGGGTTGCGGGCCGAAAACACTCTGTACCTCTGGGTACAACGACAGGATAGCCATGAAACCGCGGTTTGCAAGGGGAAGCGAGACCAGACTGCGAGTTATCCATACCGCTGCCGACCTGTTTCACAAGCAAGGGGCCCGCGCTACCAGCCCGGATGAAATCATTGAAGCTTCGAGAACAGGGAAGGGGCAGTTCTATCACTATTTCAAGAGCAAAGAAGGCCTGATCCACGAAGTACTCCAGACGTATCTGGAGGAGATTAAGAAAGGAGCATCGCGCGTCAACTATGAAATCAATTCCTGGAGGGATTTGGAGAATTGGTTTAGTGCCCAGGTCGAATTGCAGAAAACCTATGAAATGACGCGTGGCTGCCCCTTCGGAACCCTGGGAAACGAAGTGACCGATAATGATGAACTTGTCCGACAGGACCTCAGTCTCATCTTCGAAGTCGTCAAGAACAAGCTTGCTGCATTCTTCGTCAGGGAGAAAGCGAAGGGAAACCTTACCAAACGGGCCGACGCCGAGCGCATGGCTGACTTCTGCATCGCTTCGATGCAAGGCGCTATGCTGATGGGCAAGATAAAAAGGAGCAGCGAAACCGTTGAAACGACCGTGCGCGAAGCGGTGGCGCACCTTAAGAGCTATTTAGTCAAGGTCTAACCCAGAGGCCGTCAACTTCGGGACATTCCACAGCTGCAAGAGAATGAGACGCATCGTTGCCATTGGCGCGGCGCGAAGAATGGCGGGGCTCAGCCGCCGGCGATCGCGCCGACAATCAGGAACGGCTCGGCTCCCGACGCCACCGCGCTGGGCAGCGGTGCGTCGGGCGGCTGGTGCGACACGTCCTCCTGGCAGGCGAAGAAGCGCAGGAACGGCCGGCGCTCCTGGGTGACGTGATCGCGAATAGCGCCGCGCAGCGCGGGATAGCGCGCTTCGAGGGCGTCGAGCACGGCGCGCTGCGTCGTCGGCCCGGCCACTTCGAGCTGCACTTCGCCGCCTACTCGCGCCAGCGTCCGCAGATGCGCCGGAAGCACGACTCGAATCATGCCAGCGTCTGCACCTCGACGGAAAGCACGCCCGGAAGATCGCGCACGATAGCCGCCCAGGTGTCTCCCCCATCGGCCGAAGCGTACACCTGCCCACCGGTGGTGCCGAAATAGACGCCGCAGGAATCCAGCGAATCGACGGCCATAGCGTCGCGCAGCACGTTGACGTAACAGTGCTCCTGCGGCAGGCCCCGGGTCAGCGCTTCCCACTCCTGGCCGCCCGTGCGGCTGCGATAGACGCGCAGCTTGCCTTCGGGCGGAAAATGCTCCGAGTCGCTCTTGATGGGCACCACGTAAATCGTTTCCGGCTCGTGCGCGTGGACGTCGATCACAAACCCGAAGTCGGTCGGCAGATTCCCGCTCACTTCCTTCCACGATTCGCCGGCGTCGTCCGAGCGCATCACGTCCCAGTGCTTCTGCATGAACAGCACCTTGGGGCGCGAGGGATGCAGGGCCACGCGATGAACGCAGTGGCCGATTTCGGCCTTGGGATCGGGAAGGTGCTGCGAGCAGAGTCCGCGGTTGATCGGCTTCCAGGTCTTGCCGCCATCGTCGGTGCGGAACGCGCCCGCCGCGGAAATGGCGATGTACATCCGCTGAGGGTTGCTGGGATCGAGAAGCAGCGTATGCAGGCACATTCCGCCCGCGCCCGGCTGCCATTGCGGTCCCGTGCCGTGGCCGCGCAGCCCGGCCAGCTCGTGCCAGGAATGCGCGCCGTCGGTAGAGCGAAAGATGGCGGCGTCCTCGACGCCGGCATAAACCGTGTCGGGATCGGTGAGCGACGGCTCGAGATGCCAGACGCGCTTGAATTCCCAGGGATGCTGCTTGCCGTCATAAAATTGATGCGTGGTGAGCGGCTTGCCGGTTTCTGCGGAGGCGTCGTACACGAACTTGTTGCTCACGCCCGCGGGAGGCTGGCCCGGCTGCGGCATCTTCTCGCCTCCCGGCGTTTCCCAGGTCTTGCCGCCGTCGCTCGAGCGCTGAATGATCTGGCCGAACCAATCCGAGGTCTGCGAGGCATAGATGCGATTGGGGTCCACGGGGGATCCCTTCACGTGATAGACCTCCCAGCCGGCAAAGTACGGGCCGCCCACTTGCCAGTTCTTGCGCTTGGCGTCCGAGGCGAGGACGAAAGCGCCCTTGCGCGTGCCCACCAGTACCCGCACTCCGCTCATGCTCGTCTCCTTGTGATTCGCCGCGCCGTCGTGAACGCCGGTGTCAGAACCGCGGCCTGGACTCCCTGTTTACCGCCGATGAGAGCCGGTGTCCTGTCGTAGAGCACACGTTCAGGCAGCCAGAGTAACCATTAGCGCGGCGATATTGCAAGGACTCGCGCCCGTGGACCACTGAAGAGAGATAGTTCGGAGTCGAGAGTTCAGAGTTGAGAGCAGAACTCCGGCGCTTCGAACCCGCCAAGCGTCGGGCGCCCTCGAACGTTCATGCGTGCGCGAAATGCGCCACCCGTCAAGCTCACGGTTTCGGAGAGCGTTGGGGCATCCAGCCGATTCCGTGCAAGCGCACGCTTCACTTTACGGGAGCCGCGGCGCCTTTCAGCAGTTGAGTAACGCCGGCAAACAGGCCTGCATTGTTCACCACGTAAAAGGTGCCGCCGCGCCCGTTCTGGCTGCTGTCGCACTGCTGTCCCGGGTGAGCATAGTTCTGGCTCAGGGCGCCCTGCTGGTTCATGTCGCCAAAAATGGCGATGGGCTTGGCGGGGTCCGTGGATACGCCGATCTTCGCGTGGTTGCAATTGGGTGCGTCGCCGCCTTCCAACCCAAGGACGGTCCCATTCCAGTTCCCCGCGGTAGCGGTCTCTACTGCGCCGGGCTTGCCCAGAGCCGCCGACCAGCATGACGGAACCTGCCCGGCAGCCGTGGAAAAGATCTGCGGGTCCGCCCACCAACTGGCCACGCGCAGGGGCACGCCGCCCAATTGAGCGGATACCAGATGCCAGGGTGGCGCCGGCAGCAGCGAAGGCTTGGAGATGATGCGCACGCCCGAGGACAGCGCATCCATGGTGCAGGCTTTGCTGTTCGATTGCGTGCCGAGGGATTTCACCAGCGCCTGAATGTCCGCGGGGCCGCCGTTGTTGACGACGCTGGGCTCGCCCGGCTTGGTGGCCACACTGGCATTGGCCAGCGCCTTCAGCACCGCGGCGAGGTCGCTCTTGGTGAGCGTGACGGCGAAAAAATGCTGGCTCACCTCGATATCGTCGTCGTGGATGCAGCCCAGTGTGTTGCCGTCGTTCTGCCGCGGGTGCGCGCGGCTCCCGGAAGCCGGCCAGGAGGGCGTGGAAACTTGCAGCACGAACCCGGCGCCGTCGTTGTTCCAAGCCACCAGGCCCTTGCTGTGGCCCCACGGAGCGTCGCAGCTGGGCATGGGATTGTTGTAGAACTGGTCGTTCCACAACACGTAGAAATATCCCGGATTGTTATAAACCTGCGCGAAAGTGGCGCCCAGCGGATCCTGCAAGGTCGCGCCCAGGCATCCCGACCCTTTTACCAGCGCGGGCTTAGCGCTGGTGGCAAAGACATACTGCTGGCTGTGGCCGTTCGGGTAGGCGCTGACCGTACCGCCAAAGATCCCTGGCGAGCCGACCGCCGGCGTTTGCCCGGCGTCCGTGCAGCCCGGAAAAGAGGCGGCATTAAACTTGAAGGCGAACATCCAGTTGACCGGTTGGCCTGCTCCGGCCATCGGAGTTGGGGGAGGCAATTTCGTGTTGTTAGCCATGGCTATTCGCCGAATGATATACGAGAGATCGCCTTTTTGCCAGGGAGAGCGGCGGGCAGGCCCCTTTTCCCTCGACATTGCGCCGGCCGGCCAGAAGAGTCTTACGCGAGACGCGTGATTCCCGGGAAACCATCGAATCCGGCATCGAAGCTCAAGATGCGCTCGATTCCGTTGCGTTCCATGATCGCCAGATGGATGGCGTCCCGCGAGGACACGTGCCGATGCCCGAGGACAATCTCTTTGGCGCGTTCCGCTGCCGCGCGGTCCACGGGCAAAACCTCGTCGGCGACACCCAGCAAGGCGTCGAAGGCCGGCTGGATCGCATCGCGACGGTTGATAGCGACGTAACGATGCAGGATCTCCTGCAGCGCTTCCGCGTCGGTGACCAGGCGCTCACGATCGCTGACCAGCTTTTCGAGCAGCCGCTGGGCATCCGCCTTGTGCGGATGCGCGGCGCCGACCAAGTACATCGGCAAATTCGAGTCGATCAGAATCACAGGGGCGAACCCGCGCCATACCCGCTCTCGATTTCTCCCAGCATCTGGTCAATATCACCGGAGGGGTAGTCGTGGCGCACCGCCATGCGGATGGCCGCCAGCTTCTTGCCTGCGCCGGACTCGGGTTCGTGCCGGCGGGCCAGGTCCAAGGCTTGGCGCACCCACTCGGCCAGGGAAGTATGACGCGAGCGAGCGATGCGCTGAATTTCGCGGTATTCGGGGTCCTGCAGAATGACTTGCAGCCTCTTAGCCATTGGATGAGTCTATCCTACTCATAGCGATGAGTCAACAAAGCAAGAGGGTGACCTATCACCACTGCCGGTCGGTCCGTCCCCGTCAAGCCCGCTGACGGACACACTAGGTTGCAGCGACAACCCGAAGGTGACCCTGGCGGCGCGATCGGGGCGCGCGCTTCACCACGATCTCAATGTCGCGGCCCAGCAGCGTCAAAAAATGCATGAGCCGTTCCGTCGAGAAACCGGAAAGCTGGCCTCGCAATAGACGCGAAATCTTTGGCTGGTCGATCTTGAGTATGCGGGCGGCGCGAGTTTGAGTGAGCCGTCGCGCGCGAATTGCCTCCGCGATACGCATCGCAAGATCCGCCTTTGCAAGCCGTTCTTGCGGCTTAGGCAGACCGACGTCCGCGAAGACGTTCCCGCTGCCTTCCTCGACTGCAATTCCTCTGGTCATGAACCCGCGACTCCCTTCTGAACCTCCAGCCACCTGGTGTGTTCTTCCTCCGCTCGCTTGAGGCGCGATCGAATCAGCTCAATCTCCGGTTGTGGCGTCCTAATTCCGGCCTTTGATTTCTTCTGGAACGCATGTAGCACATATATCCGACCCGCCAAACGAACCGTGTACACCGCGCGGTACGTATCACCCGCATGGTTTTCCACGATGCCCGGCGGCATTGTCATTTCCATGTTATGCCTAAACGAGCATAGCATGCAAGGAGATTTGACTTGACGCGCGAAGAGTGGGGCGCCCCCGGCAACCTCGTGTCGCCTCTCGGAAATACGTGAAACAAGCCCGATCCAGTAAGCTCTTGTAGGGGCGCAGCATGCTGCGCCCGCAAAGCAAGGGCCAAAGAGCCCACCCTTGGCCTGCCTGCCGTACGCAGGCACAAAGCGCGAAGAGTGGGGCGCCCCCGGCAACCTCGTGTCGCGTCTCGGAAATACGTGAAACAAGTCCGATCCAGTAGGGGCGCAGCCCTTCGACTTCGCTCAGGGTAAACATGTTGCGCCCGCTGGATGCCAGTTATTTGCCGAACGCAACACGAGTACGCGGTAAGCGGGCTACTCGGGGCTGGTGGCTGCGAGTTGTATCGGCTTTGTCTTGTACGCCTTTGAGAAACGAACGCGCAGCAGCCAGAAAACCAGCAGGACTAGCGGGAGTACGGTGAGGATGAAATACAGGGTTGTGCTGAACAAGACACGCGGGAGGCGCTGCCCCAGCCCCACGTTCGAAAGCAGCCGCAGCGGGCGGTTCGAGGGCCCCAGGAAAAAAGAGCCTGAGGCGATGAACAGCCCGAAACACATGCGCCAAAGATGCCGCGCCAGGCGCTTGGTTCCGAGAATGCCGCCGCGCACGAGCATGCGCACGTCCCCCGCGGCAGCCAGCAGGCACACGGAGCCCATGAACAGGTGCATCCCGCCGGGGACGCCATATTTTTCTCCCGTCGCACTGCGCAGGGCGTCAAAGCCGTTCTTCCACAGGAGCATGCCGAGCGCCAAGGGAATCAGGAGCGCCAGCCAGTCAAGACGGCCCGTTTTCTCGTCCCTTCGCCGGGCCGTCAGCCATGCGGTTCCGATCAGATAGACCGTCAGAATCCCGCCGACGAGGTTGCTCGGCTGGTTCCTCACGATGGCCAGGTACGTGGCGGCGGCGCCCATCACCAGCATCGATGCGACAAACACTTTGCCGGCCAGGACATGCCGCGGCGAGCCTTTGCGGAACGATATGGCGGCGGTCCCGGAGAGCAGCCCCGAGGCGCCCGCGCAGATATGAACCAGGAGCAGCGGCGAATAAGCCACGGAGGTTCCTTCCTGCAGATTATATACGCCGCCGCGGCCGCAGAGTTTCAGTCGCCGCGTATCAGGAGCGAACGCCCGGCGTCGAAGCCGCGATATTGCGGCGCGCCGCCTTGGTAGGATAGGTTTACATTGGCGACGCCCGGGTGGCGGAATGGCATACGCGGGGGACTTAAAATCCCCTGACGCGCAAGCGTTGTGTGGGTTCGACCCCCACCCCGGGCACTTCTTCCCGCGCCCTGGCGGCCGCGCAGCGGCGTGTTCAACCGGCCATGTCCGGATAGCGGGTTAATCCAGACCTAAGCCTATTCCTTCCGCGGGGACAACACGTAGCCGTGCGCCACGCCGTTCGAGTCGAAGTAGTTCCCAGTAATCTCATCAGCCGCGGTGATGCCGTCGGCGAAAGTTCCTTGCGAGCCGGGGACCTCGAAGGTGGAAAAGGCGCCGGCAGCACTGCGTAGAAAGCCGTGGAGCACGGCGTTCTCGTCAACATAGGGTCCCGTGATGGTCCCAGCCGGGTTGATGTTCAAAGCGAATGTGCCTTGACCAGGACTCGTCCCTGCGCCCGGGACCTCGAACGTGACGAAGGTTCCGCTGGGAGCGCGAAGGTACCCGTGACTCACTCCGTTCGAGTCGGTGTAGGGTCCCGAGACTGCCCCGGCCGAAGTGATGCCCGCGGCCAAGGTGCCCTGGCCGGCGCCCGTGCCGGCACCTGGGGCGTCGAATGTAACGATGGTGCCATTGGGATTCCGCAGGAAGCCGTGATTCACTCGGCTCGAGTCAATGTAACTCCCTGCAATGGCTCCCACTTGGTTGATGGTGTCAAAGCCTGAGGGCGCAGTGCCTTGGCCAGGGCCAGTCCCCGCGCCCGGTACATCGAAGGTTATGAAGGCGTCGTCCGGCATTCGCAGGAATCCGTGATTTGCTCCGATCGAGTCTTGGTACTCTCCCGCGATCACTCCCGAGGCGTTGATGCTCAGAGCGAAAGTCCCTTGGACGGATCCAGGGGCATCGAACGTGGTAATGGCGCCGTGCGGAGCACGCAGGAAGCCGTGACCCACGAAACTGTCGTCTATGTAGAATCCTGTAATCGCGCCAACCGCATTGATGCCCAGAGCCACGGTACCCGTCCCGGTGTTCATGCTTGCTCCGGGAGCATCGAACGTAACGATGCTGCCGTTGGGGGTTCGAAGAAACCCGTGATTCACGGAGTTCTCATCCGTTTCGATTCCGGCGACCGCCCCGAAGGAGTTGATGACTTCGGGGAAGGTACCTTGGCCGGGACCGGTGCCCGCTCCCGGCGCGTCGAAGCTTGTGAACAGGGGCCGATCAGCATTCAGGGTTGTCGGTCTCAGGGATAGCAACAAGGCAAGGGGAATCAACGTGAACGTATTTTTCATGTGGTGCATGGGGCGCCTCCAGTAAGTCTCTCTATCTGCTCATGCGCAAAGCGGAGCTTAAACCCACCAGGCCCCTTCCACAATTGCATCGCTTCGCTACAGTTATTGCTGCACAAACTCAACGCCGTGATGAGCAGCCAAACTGCTCTTTTCATGATGCCTCCTCCGAGAGCGCTCGAATTCCCAGGGCCTCACTGCAGACCGGCAACGGCAATGCCAAAGGGCGCCTGGCCGCCTGTAGCAAACGGCGAGCCCGGAACCAAGGTGAGCGCCCCGGTCGTGCTGTCGATCGTGGCCGCGGCTACCGCGTTGGGCGTGAATAGGGCCACAAACAAGAACTTGCCGGAGGCCTCTGCGACTACGCCTTCCGGCGCGTTGCCCGTACCCACGGGAAAAGGCGAACCGGCGATGGGTGTCAGGGCCCCAGTTGCCGCGTCGATGGCCAGTGCCGCGACGTCGTCCGTGTCAACATTGTTCACGTACAGGAACTTTCCCTTGGGCTCCACCGCGGGATATTCGGGGAAGCCTCCGGCGGTCGGGAACGGTGAGCCGGCCACCGCGGTGATCTCTCCAGTGTCCGGTGTAATCGCGAAGGCCAAGATGTCGTTGTTGTTGGCATCGACGACATAAAGGAACTTGCCGGCGGGGTCCACGGCCACTCCTACCAGAAGGCTTGCGGTCGTGGCGAAGGGCGAACCGGGCAAAGGGGACAGTACGCCGGTGGAAGCGTTGATGCTGAACGCGGAAACTTGTGGCGGCAAATTGGTGCTGACGTAGAGAAACTTTCCTGTCGGCTCAACCTGCAGGAAATCCGGAATAGCACCATTGCCTACTGGAAAAGGGCTGCCCGGAACACCGGTTAGCGCGCCTGTGGAGCCGTTGATGGCAAAGACCGAAACGGTGTTCAGGTTCGACACAAATAAGAACTTGCCCGCCGGGTCCACAGCAACGTCAAAGGGCTGTACGTCGCCGGTGACGGCGAAGGGCGATCCCGCAACGGGCGTCAGTGCGCCTGTCGTGCTGTCAATGTTGAATGCGGCGACGTTGTTGGTGTTGAAATTGGCGACGTACAGAAACTTCCCATTCGGTGTGGCCACCAGAAAATCCGAGCGCACAGTGCCGCCGCCCGTATTCACGGGAGTGCCTACTTCGGTCAGCGCTCCGGTGGTCTTGTCGATGGTGTAAGCCGTGATGGTGTCGGAGTTCCCGTTCGCGGCATAAACAAACTTCGAAGTCTGCCCACCACCGCCGCCGCCTCCGCCGCCTCCGCAAGCGATAAGCACAAGGACACCGCCGGCGGTAATTACTAGTTGAGTCCACTTCTTCATGACGCCTCCTCGGTCATCCCCACAACGGCTCCTATCCACTCATGCGCAGAACACATCGCAAATCCACCACGCGGTAGGCAACTGCATCCCGGGAGGGCCGGGGGTTGGCTAACGGGGTGGGCCTACTGATGTATAATGCGCGCACTGTTGCGCTTGGGCCCGTCGTAACTTGTGCCATGTCAGACACTCATGCCGTCACCTTGCTGCTGGGCGAATGGGCCAACGGCAACCAGCGAGCGCTCGAGGAACTCACGCCCCTGGTTTACAAAGAACTGCGGCAACTGGCCGCAAGCTACTTGCGTCGGGAGCGGCCCGGGCACACACTGCAGCCAACCGCCCTGGTCCATGAGGCTTATCTGCGCCTCGTAGATCAGACCAGCCCCAATTGGCAGAGCCGTTCCCACTTCTTTGGGGTGGCCGCGCGCCTGATGCGCCAGATCCTGGTGGACCATGCCCGCCGCAGAGCAGCCAAGAAACGAGTCGCGCCGAAGGCGCCTTTGGAACAGGCTGCAAACTTGGGACAGGATCGCAGCCGCGATCTTGTCGCGCTGGACGCCAGCCTCGCGGCCCTCGAGAAGATCGATCCGCGAAAAGGAAAAGCTATCGAGCTTCACTATTTCGGCGGGCTCTCCACCGAGGAGATCGGCCAAATGCTGGATGTCTCCGCCAACACCGTGCGCCGCGATCTGCGCATGGCAGAGGCCTGGCTTCACCAGGAAATGCAAGCCGGATAGGCAGCCTTGACACCGGAACGCTGGGCACAAATCGAGGAGCTGTTTCATCGCGCCGCCGAGTGCGAACCGCAGCGGCGCACCGTCTTGCTCGATGAGCTGTGCAGCAGCGATCCGGAGCTGCGCCGGGAAGTCGAAGCTCTGCTCTCGAGCGATAAAAGCGCCAGCGGCGACATGCAGGCGGCCGTACGCAGCGGGCTCGATGCCGCCAGCTTTCCGCTCGTGGGCGAGAGCGTTTCGCACTATCGAATCCTGGACGGGATTGGCGGCGGCGGGATGGGCCTGGTTTATCGGGCGGAAGACGTCAAGCTCGGCCGCCATGTCGCCGTCAAGTTCTTGCCGGAAGAATCGGCCAAGGATCCCTCCGCGCTGGGGCGCTTCGAGCGCGAAGCCCGCTCGGCCTCGGCTCTCGAACACCCCAATATTTGCCCCATCTACGAATTCGGAGAGCACGGGGGCCAGCCGTTCCTGGTGATGCAGCTGTTGGAAGGCCGCACGCTGCGCGAATTGATCGCTGAAGCAGGCACGCGAAAACCGCCGCTGGAACTGCCCCAATTGCTTGATCTAGCCATACAGATTGCCAATGGACTCGACGCCGCTCATCGGCACGCCATCATTCATCGCGATATCAAACCAGCGAATGTATTTGTGACCACCGAGGGGCAGGCGAAAATCCTGGATTTCGGTTTGGCGAAGCTGGCCTACGCCGGGCCGGCCGCCGAGGAAGATGGGGAACCCGCCGCGCCGGGCGCTGGCGAACCGCCGCCGGCGGGGCGCGAAGAGCGGTCTCCGCGCACGCTTGAGCTTCCTCTCAGCCGCACCGGTGTGGCCATCGGCACGGCAGGCTACATGTCTCCCGAGCAGGTGCGGGGTGAGAAGCTCGACGCGCGCACGGACCTCTTTTCCTTCGGCGTGGTTCTGTATGAAATGGCGACCGGGCAACGAGCCTTCGTGGGTGATACGGCGCAGGAACTGCACGACGCCATCTTGACCCGCACTCCGCCGCGCGTGCGGGAACTTAATCCTGAAGTTCCGCCGCAGCTGGAGCGGATTGTCAGCCGGGCATTGGAAAAGGAACGTAACCGGCGCTACCAGTCCGCCGTGGAGCTCCTCGCGGATTTGCGTCCTTTGCACGATGGCGCTGTGGCGCCGGCGCCACCCGCGCGGATGGCGTGGTTGCCGAAGCGCTGGTTCCGCTTCGCAGCGAGCTCGGCGGCGCTACTGGCCATCGCCGTCACTTCCCTGCTCTACTATCGCCACGTTCGCCGCGCAAACTACTTAAACGAGCAGGACACCGTGATTCTCGCGAGTTTCATTAACACCACCGGCGACGCCATCTTCGACAGTTCACTCCACGAGGCCCTTTACCTCTCTCTCAAGCAATCACCCTTCCTAAACGTTCTAGGCGCCGGCAAAGTCAACGCAACTCTGCGGCTGATGCCCAACCTGCCGAAGAATCCCTTCGCGTCAGAGTTCATTCCCGAGGTGTGTCGACGCGTGGGCAGTAAAGCGTATATCGTCGGATCAATACGTGGACCAGCGGGCGCCTATGTTGTCGGAGTGAAGGCCGTCAACTGCCAGAGCGCAAAGGTGCTGGCCAATGAGGAGATCAAAGCCATTTCCAAGGAGGACGTGCTTGATGCACTCGGTGACGCCGCCACCCGGTTACGCGCTGAGTTGGGTGAACCTCCCTCACAGGTGTGGAGATACAGTGTGCCCCTTAAACAGGTGACCCCGTCACTGGAAGCTCTGAAGGAATACTCTCTCGCCGAGCAAGTCGGGAGCCGGCAGGGCGACAGCGCGCAGCTGCCGCACGAGCTGCGCGCGATCGAGCTTGATCCCAGTTTTGCCCTTGCCTACTCGACAGCCGGTAGAAACTACCTCAATCAGAGTCAGTCGGAAAAAGCACTGGAATACATCAGCCGGGCGTTTGAGTTGCAGGATCACGCCACGGAAATACAGCGGTTCCAAATTGCGAGCATGTACTATTTTGTCGCCACAGGCGAGTTGAATAAAGTCGCAGAGACACTTCAGAATCAGATTGCAATCTATCCCCGAGCGTCGGACGATGCCTACAGTAACCTAAGCATTGTACTTTCCGAACTCGGTCTGTACGACAAGGCCGCCGAGATGGCGCGCCAGGCGATACCCTTCGCCCCTAATAGTGGAATCCTATACCACAATCTTACTCACAACCTTATTGCGTTGCAGCGGTTCAAAGAGGCGCGAGAAACGCTCCAAGCAGCCCTCGCGCGGAAACCGGACACCATTCCGAATCACAGACAACTTTACGAACTTGCATTCCTGGCCGGAGATTCCCAAGGAATGTCGGATCAACTGGCTTGGTTGCGAGGCCAGCCCGGATACGAAACCGTTGCGCTCGCAATGGAGTCGGAGACAACCGCCTTTTTCGGCAACTTGCGCAAGGCGCGCGCGCTAACTCGTCAAGCCGTGGGCTCGGCCCTGCGAATCGACTTCAAAGAGGCGGCAGCCACTTGGTGGGACGTCGCCGCTCTGCGGGAGGCTGCGTTTGGCAATCCGACGGAGGCGCGACAGGCTGTTGCGGAGGCGCTCAAGCTCGCACCGGCAAGCGACGGCGTCCAGGTTCTGTCTGCATTCGCGCTGGCGAAGCTGGACGATGTCGCCGGGGCAGAGTCGCTCAGGCAGACCTTGGCCCAAACCCATCCGTTGGACACGGAAGTCCAGTCTCTTTGGTTGCCGACGATTGACGCTCAGCTTGCACTGGCCCAGGAGAATCCTGAGGCCGCCATCGAGCGCCTGCATGCCGCCAAGCCCATGGAGCTAGGATTCGTTCAGTATCTCCTGAGCACTTCCTGCCTCGACGCGGTTGATGTCCGCGGAGAAGCTTATCTCGCTCTACGCGACGGAAAAGCTGCTGCTGGCGAGTTTCAGAGAATCATCGACCACAACGGAATCGTCCAGTACTGCTACACCGGCGCGCTGGCGCACCTGCAATTGGGCCGCGCGTACGCCATGGCCGGCGACACGGCCAAAGCCCGCGCCGCTTACAATGATTTCCTGACGCTGTGGAAAGACGCCGACCCCGACATCCCCATCCTGAAGCAAGCCAAAGCCGAGTACGTGAAATTGCAGTAGTTACCCTCGAGCCCGCGCGCGGCGCTGACCAGGGCCACTACGAACCGGCCATCTCCAGCGTCGCGGCGCCCTCGGTGGAAACTTCGAGGTCGGGCAGACCGTGGCGGGCGAGCATGAGAGTGGCGCGCGCCAGGCTGTTGTTGGCCACCTCGAACGTGCCCGAGCAGTCCGTTTTGAGATAGGGCAGGCGGTGGCCGGACGGGCCGCTGCCGTGAAACGCGGCTTGCAGGCGCATTCCTTTACGCCGGTTGGCGCAATCGAAAGCCCAGGTCAGGCTCTGCGGGTCGCGGCGGATGTTCCCGAATCGCTCGAAGATGTGGAGCTCGCCCGCGAGCCAGAGAGCCGCGCGGCGAAAACGTCTTCCAAGCGGCATTTCGTACTCGAGGGCCTCGAAGCTCGACAAGCCCGGGCCGTCCTCGTCGAGAAAAACGGCGTGACACCAGGTCCACGTGCGGCGGTAGCGGCGCCCGGAGTTGTGGCCTTGCAGGCCATAGCCGAGCGGATCGCCGCGAAAGACGCGCCCGTCGAAAACCATCTCGCCCGAAAAGGTGGCGTCGGAATGCGGGGTGCGCGAAAAACCGATGCGGCCACGGTCGCTCAGCACGCCGGCGAGCGTGGAGCGGTAGCGCAGGTCCCAGCGCAGGTAGTGCCCTTCGACGGTCAGCATCCCCTGGCAGGAGTTTTCGCCGATGCGATTCTCGCCGTGGACCAAGCGCAAGGGACTGGCGCGGCCGCTGAGGGAAAGGCCGTCGGCGCCAAATCCCTGAATGAAGCTCTGCGGCTTGGCGTTTGGCGGAAACCACGTGGCCCACACCTGCACGGGCATGCCGCGCGGATCGCTACCGCATCCGCGGCGTCCCAGGTTCAGCAGGAGGTAGCGAATCCACCACGCGCCGCTGCCGTCGGCAAGGCCCAGACGCAGGAACCACACTTCGTATCGCCGGCGCATCTTCGGGGTGGAATACACGGCGTTCAAGTTGGCAGCGGGCATGGAAGGGGCATCGTATCCGATCGCCGCGTTCCGTTGTATGATTTTCGAGCGATGGAAAATGGAGCGAAAGAACAGAAGCGCCCCGCGACGTACTGGATCGGCGAGGGCGGCGGCTGGCTGCTGCGCCACGTGGTGAGCGCGCTGGCCGCCACCGGGCTGACCCCCAACATGTTCACGTTCCTGGGGCTGGCGGTGAATGCCTGGGCTGCGGCCATGTTCGCCATGGGACGCTTCCCCCAGGCCGCCGCCATCCTGTTTCTCGCGGGCTTTCTGGACATGGCGGACGGCCAGGTGGCGCGGCGCGTAGGGCGCGTGACCGCGTTCGGCGCGTTCCTCGACTCGACGCTGGACCGCTACTCCGATCTGGCGCTGTACATGGGCCTGGTGGTGCACTACACGCTGCTCGGCCAGACGTTTTACATCACGCTGGCGGCGGTGGCCATGGCCAGCTCCTTCATGGTGAGCTACTCGCGGGCGCGCGCGGAATCGATCATTCCGTCGTGCAAGGTGGGCTTCATGGAGCGGCCTGAGCGGCTGGTGCTTCTGATCATGGGCGGCGCGTTCCATCGCATGGCGCAGGTGCTGTGGGTGATTGCCACGATCGCGACGCTCACCGTGGTTCACCGCGTGGTGTACACCTGGCAGGAATTGCGCGCCGGACGCACGCTCCCCGCCGCCGGCGCTACCTAACAGCTTGTTGAAAATCTCACGTTGCCCGTCATTCTGAGCGAAGCGAAGAATCCCTCTTCGGGAGAATGCTAGGAAAAAGAGAGATTCTTCGGGCTAGAGAGCGGCCCTCAGAATGACATGCAGCCTTTTTCAACAAGCTGCTAAGCCGAAGTTTTGCCGTTGGCGCGCAGCGCCGCCTCCACCGGCGCCGCCACGATTTCCTGCACGCGCTGGCACAGCGCGTCCACCTCCTCGCGCCGGACGTTCGCGGTCTCGATGGTGTCGTGCAAATAGACGGTAATCTTGCCGGGATAGAGCATCCAATTCCCGGTCTGGAAGAACTCGTACGACCCGACGATGCTCATGGGCGCGATGGGCACGCCGAATTTCTGCGCCAGCTTGAAGATTCCCTTTTTGAACGGCTGGATGTGGCCGTCGCGCGTCCGGCCGCCTTCGGGGAAGGCGATCAGGCTGATGCCGGAATCGAGCGCGGCTTTGGCGCGCTCCCTCATGATTTCCAGGCCGCGGCGGCTGGGGGCGTCGGGAACCGGAACGTTTCCGAAACGGCCCATCATCCAGCCGTAGATCGGATAGTTGAAATGCGATTCGAGCTCGAAGCCGCGGACAAACTGCGGAATCGCCGAATAGATCACGAAGGCGTCGAAAAGATTCACGTGGTTGCTGATGAAGATGCTGGCGCGCGCCGGATCGAAGCCGGGCGAGCGCTTCACCTCGAACCCCACGCCCGCGAAGCGCAGAATATTGCGGAAGAAAACGCGCTGCGGCCGGTCGTTCTTGCGCGGATCGACGAAGATTCCCAGGGCCACGAGGAACGTGCAAACCACGCCGAAATGGACTCCGCTGACGGCCCAGAGCAGCAGCGAACGCACGGTGAGGCCGATTTTCCTCATACCATGACGTCCAGCGCGCCGGGCAGCACTTCCAGCGACCGGCACTCGAGCCGCAGAATTTCTCCATCGACCATCGCGTTCACCGGGGCAGGAAGAGCGAAGTCGATTTTCTGCGCGGCGGCGCGCGAAGCCAGCGGATGGTCGATGTGCGTTCCGGTGAAGAGCCGCGGCAGGGTCCACAGCAATCGCCACCGTCCAATCGGGCTCCAGCGGACGTATTCGATGGCGCCGTCGGTGGCATCGGCTTTCGGCGCGATCATCATTTTTCCGCCCGTGAACTTGCTGTTGCTGAAGGCCAGAAAAAGGCAAGGGCGACGGTCCCAGTCGCCGCAGGCGTCGAGGCGGTGCGGAAACGCAGAATGTTCCAGGCCCCCCAGGCGCGCAAAAACTCCAAGAATGTATCCGAGCGCGCCCCATCGTTTGAAGCGCCGGCCGGCCGTTTCGCCGGCGTCGGCCGGAAACCCCAGGGCCAAGAGATTGATGAAGTAGAGTTGGCCGTGCGCGTGGCGGAGGCAAACGACGTCGCAGCGGCGGCTGCGTCCGCTCTTCAAAGCTTCGATGGTGTGCTCGACGCCGCGCGAGGAAAAATCCTTGAGGAACGAATTTCCGGTTCCCAGAGGAAGGAAGCCGAGCGAGGGGCGCTCTCCCGTGGCGGCCCCGGGAAAAAGTCCGTTGACGATTTCGTAGGCCGTGCCGTCGCCGCCCGCGGCCAGAAATTTGCGGAAGCCTCGTGCGTATGCGTCGCGCGCGAGTTCCGTGGCGTCGCCCGGCTCGGTCGTCTTTGCGACTTCCACTGCGGCGCCGGTCTCGCGCACGCGCGCGACCGCGGCGTCGGCGAGCCGGCCGCACCGGCCACCTCCGGCAGCGGGATTGACGATCACAAAGAAGCGCGCGCAGTTCACAACGAAACCATCGCCTCACGGCCGAGGCTCTGCCGGATTTGCTCGGCCAGTTCGCCGCGCTTGATTTTGAGCGACGCCGTGCGCGGGAAATCCGCCTCCCACGGGAGATAGCCGCTCACGCGCTTGTAGGGCAGCAGCCGGCGGTTGCGCTCGGCGATGTTCGCCGCCACATCGGCCGTTACAGAGGCGCCGGGCTGGGGATGGACCACCAGGACGAGCTTCTCTCCGGCGAGAGTCCGCGCGGGCCACAGGTAGTTCGCGGCGAAGACGCAGAATTCCCTGGCGGCCAGCCCCTCGAAAGCGTTCTCGACGTCCTCGGGATAAATGTTCTTGCCTTCTTCGGTGACGATCATGTTTTTCTTGCGGCCGAAAAGCTGAAGGTGGCCGCTGCCGTCCAGGCGGCCCAGGTCGCCGGTCATCAGCCAGCCGTTGACAATCGTTTCCGCGGTCATCTCCGGCTCGTCGAGATAGTGCGACATCACCGTCTTCCCGCGCACGGCGACTTCGCCGATTCCATCGGAATCCGGCTTTTCGATGCGCACCTCGATTCCCGGCAATGGTTTTCCCACCGTATCCGCGCGAAACGGTTTGAAGTCGTTGAGCGTGATGACCGTGCCGGCCTCGGTGCAGCCGTAGCCGTTTCCCACGGGGATGCCGAGATCGTAGAAGAACTGAAGGGTTGCGGGTTCGGTGAACGCGCCGCCCACGAACAGCGCGCGCAGCTCGCCGCCGAAGGCTTGGTGGACCTGGCGCAGCAGCAGGCGGCTGACCTTCGGATTCGGACGGCTGCGCGTCAGCAGCCGGTTCATGGCGATCATCGCATTCAACAGCTTGCGGCGGCCCGGCGGCAGAGCGTCGAAGCGCTGCCGCAAACCCTGCTCCAGATTCTTCAGCACCACGGGCACCAGGCTCATGTAGGTGATTTTGTACCGCGTGAACGCCTCGCGCACGTATTCGGGCCGCAGCGTTCGCAGGTGCACCACCGCGGCGCCGCAGGTGAACGGCCCGATGAAGCCGACCATGAAATCGATGGCGTGATTTGTCGGCAGGATGCTCAGGTAGCGCACGCCCGGCCAGAAGGGATAGAGCGCCGTCAGTGCGACGCATTGTTCGAGGTAGTTTTCGTGCGTGAGAACGCAGCCCTTCGGCCGCCCGCCCGTCCCTGACGAATACACAATGCACGCGGCGTCGCTTCCCTGGCGCGCGACGAAAACCGGCTTGCGAGCGTCTCGAAACTCTTCCCAGCGTTTCGCGCCCGCCAAATCCGCGCCCGCTGGAGCCTGCGTCACCAGGACTACTCGGGCCTTCAGCTCCTCGAATCCATCGGCCTGCGTGATGAGCCGCCAGAGATGGTATTCGACGATCAGGAATCCGGCGCCCGAATGCGCCAGCAGCTTCAGTTGTTCGGCGGCGGTGAGTTTGTAATCGAGCGGGACCAGCACGCCGCCGGCGAAGAAAATGGCGTAGGCGGAAATCAGCCATTTCGACTGATTGGTCATGATGATGGCGGCGCGCGCCCCGTTCCCGAATCCCGCATCCTGGAGCGCGCGGGCCAGCGGCAGCGCCGCTTCTTTGAACTGGCGGTAAGTCAGCCGGACGTTTTCGCGCTCGCGATCCGCTTCGATCAGGCACACTTCCTGCGGCCAGCGCTCGAGCGCCGCGCCGAGCGCCTCGCCCAGCGAATGGTATTGGCGGAGATCCAGCATCAGGAGTCAGCCACAGAGGCACAGAGACACGCTGGACTTAGATTTCCTAAGCTCTGCGGCTCCGTGTCTCTGCGGCGCACCGCGCGGCTCACAGGCGCGACTGGATGCGCTCGGCGAGAGTGCGGAAGTCGCTCACGCCTTGCAGCTCGTAGTCAGGCAGCTCGATGTGGAAGTGCTGCTCCAGGCGCGTGAGCAGGTCGAGCGCCTGCAGGCTGTTGATGCCCAGCTTCTTGAAGAAGTCGTCGCCGGGGTGGAGCTGCGCGCGCGGCACGTGGAAGTGCTCCGCGGCAAGCGCGAGGATTTCTTCGGTCGTTTTTTCGAGTGCGCTCATCAGGGAGTATCTTGCCACAATCCCGGGCTAGGGCAGATAGGGCAGCGCGTCGGTCGATTCCACGAACTTGCGCAAGCCCGCCTCGACGGCGGGCCGCGTGAAGAGTTCGCAGAAAATGTCGATTTCGCGCCGCAGCTCTTCGTGCGGAACGGGCTTGATGAACCGCTTGGCGGCGATGACCGTGCCGCGATCGAACTTCTTCAACTGCGCCGCGGTCGAGCGCGCCACGCGCAAGGCGTCGCCCTCGGCCGTCACCTGGCTCACCAGGCCCACGGACTGGGCCTTCGCGGCCTGAATGCTGCGGCCGGTGAGCAGCAAATCGCGCACGACGGCGTTGCCCAGATCGCGTTTCAGCCGGGGGATCCCGCCAAAGCCGGGAATCAGGCCGAGCCGCAGCTCGGGGAAACAGAAGCGCGTCATTTTGTCGGCGACGATCAGGTCGCACGCCAGCGCCAGCTCGAAGCCGCCGCCGAAGGTCACGCCGTGAACCGCGGCGATGGTTGCGAGCGAGGACGAATCGATGCGGTTGAGCGCGCCATGAACGCCCTCGAGAAATGAACGCAATTCCCCGATGCGCTCCTTCGCAGGCGTTTTCTCCGACTCGCGGTAAAGCTCGCGCAAGTCCGCGCCGGCGCAAAAGCCTTCTTTGCGCGCGCTCGAAAGAATCAGCGCGTGGCAGGACGGCTCGAGGCGGTCGAGCGCTTGCGCCAGGCGCTCGAGCTCGACCAGCGTCTCCCGGCCGATCTCGTTGCAGGGCGCGCGGTCGAGAACGACTTCGATCAAGCCGTCCGCGACCTGCCACGAAAGCGTCTTGCCCTGGAAGCTGTTCATGCCAGCTTCTTCTCGTAGAGCGCGGCGATTTCGGCGGCAAAGCGCGCCGCAATCGCGTCGCGCTTGAGCTTGCCGTTGGCGGTGAGCAAGCCGTTTTCGGCGCCGAACGCCTCCCCCACCACATGGAAAGCGTGAATTTGCTTGTAGTGGGGAAGCGTGGCATTCAGGGAATCGATGGCGCGCTGAATGCGCTCGCCGCTCGAGCCGTTCGCCGCGCTGGCCACCACCAGCGCCGCAAGAAAGCCGCGCGCGTTGCCCACCAGCATGGCCTGCCGCGCTTCGGGCAAGTTTTGCAGCAGCGTTTCCTCCAGCGGCTCCGGCGCCACTTTGTGACCCGAGTTCAGGACGATCAGGTTTTTCAGCCGCCCGGTAATGCGCCAGTTTCCGTGCGCATCGGCCTCGCCTTGATCCCCCGTGTGAAACCATCCGCCTTCGAGCGCTTCGGCAGTTTCCGCAGGCCGCTGCCAGTAGCCGGGAAAAATGTTCGGGCCGCGCACGAGAATTTCGCCGTTCTCGCCGAGCTTCATCTCGACGCCGGGAACCGCCGGGCCGACGCGGCCGGGTTCGGCGCGTTTGGGGTCGTCCATCGTGCAGATGGCCGTGGTTTCCGTGAGGCCGTACACCTGCAGTACGGGAATGCCCAGCATCATGAAAAAAAGCTGCGTTTCAACCGCCAGCGGCGCGGACCCGCAGATGAGCGCCTTCAGATGCGGGCCGATTCCCTTGCGGATCGCCGGGAAAATCATGCCCTTCGCGAGCGCGAGCCATAGAGCATCGGCGCAGCGGCTTTCCCCGAGATGCCGGCGCAGGTAGGCCTGCTGCGCGCGCGTGAAGAATTTCGCGGCCAGGCCGCCGCGGCTCCGAATCGCCTCGTCCATCTTCGCGCGCACTCGTTCGAGCAGCGCCGGAACGTTCAGGAAGTAATCGGGCTGGGCGAGCTTCATCTCCTCGGACAGCTTCGAGAGGTCAGTTGAAAGCGTGAGCACGCTCGAGCGCGAGAGCGCCGTGAGCAGCAAAATCCAGGAGCCGGCGAAGCAAAACGGCAGGTAGTGGAACACGCGGTCGGGCGCGCCCGGCTGGCCCAGGAGCTCATCGAGCCGGGCGCTGGTGCAGCCCAGCATGTGGCTGACATTTCCCGAATGGAGCACCACTCCCTTCGACACGCCCGAAGTGCCCGACGTGTAGATGATGGCGACGGCGTCGGAGCCGGCGTGCCGGTAGGGCGGCGCAGGCGGGGCGCTCTCTCCGGCAAACACGCTCTCGAGGAGCGCGATTTTCGGCGCTTCGGGCCAGAGCTTGTGAATCTCCGCGGCCATGGCCGCATCGGCGCAAAAGATTCGCGCCGGCGCCGCGTCCTTCATCATGGCGACCAGCTCTTCGACCGCCTGCCGGGCATACAGGGGCACGGCCACGAGGCCCTCCGCCATCATCGCCAGATCCAGCGCCACCCAGCGAATGCTGTTCGGGGCGATCAGCGCGCAACGGTCGCCGGGTTTCAGCCCGCGCGCGGCGAGAAACTGCCGCGCTCGCGCGACCAGCGCGAGCAGCTCGCCGCCCGTTATGCAGGAGACTTTGGCGTCACGAGCTTCGCCGAGCGCCGGCGTGTTCGCCGCGTGTTGCAGCCTGGCGAAAATGGTTTCGAGAAACGTCATGCCACAACCGCTCCGCTGTGAGTCTCGAGCAGCTCGCGCAGAGTTGCGCCGAGCGGCGGCAGGTAGTCTTCCCAGCCCAGCACGCCCGTGCGAACGGGAAACTCGGGATAGCGCCGCGCCACTTGCTCTTCGAGATAGACGCCCATGCGCGCCATCAACTGGAGATTGCGCGCGACGGTACGGCGCATCGATTCCCGAATGCCGCCGGCTTCCGCGTCGAGAGTCCGCAGCGCGGCCGCGATGCGGTCGCCGAGGTTCGGCTCGTCCACGCGCAGCAACAGATTTTCTTCGCCCAGCTCGCGCATCAGGTTGCCGATGCGCTCATCCATGGTCACTCCGACGGCCGGCACGCCGGCGGGCATCGCCGTGACGATGGCGTGAAACCGCGACGACACCAGGCGGTGGCAGGCGCGAAGGATGCTGACAAGCTCGAACATGTTGTAGCCGTCGGATACCACAACCGGCGCGCCGCCCATCTTCTCCGCAACGCGCTCGCAGGCGTCGCGGTCGAGCATCTCCATGCCCACCAGCACGGGAAACACGCGCCGGTCCTTCCGGTATTTCGCGACGCCGGCGGCAAACTCGGTGAGATATTTCTGGTACGCCGCGTTCACCTCGCGGCCCGAGCGGTGGAAATAGATGGTGCGGTAGCGGCTCTTGTCGTATGCCCCGGTCGTTGCGTGCGCCATCCATTTCACCACCGAAGGTTTCACCGGCCACCAGTAGGGATTGATGGGGCAAAGGGCGAGAACGGGCGTGGCGCCGTCCCAGCCGACGTCGCGCAAGGCTTTCCGCGCGTATTCGGGGCCGAGGGGCTCGAAAGTCCACGCCGTGTCGGTGCCGAGCTCCGTTCGCACGTCCAGCTTGCCAAGCGCTGCCTGGGACTCGAGGTTGCGCGTGATGACGACGGAATCGGCGCAATAGCGCCGGCACATTTTCTGCAGCAGCGCATCCATGTCTCCCGCTTCGGCGCCGTACGCGACGCTCAGCTTGTTCTGCGCCGAGGCCATGCCGAGCGCGCCGATCATCATGGTGGTGAGCGCGTTGGCAAACTTGCTCTTGAACATCGACCCTTCGCAAGCCACCACGCCGTCGTTGCGCCGCACCTCGGAATGAAGGAATGGGGGATAGACGTCGGGCAGATGCACCTGCCGCGCGTCTCCGAAATAGCCCTTCGTCCATTCGAAGTTTTGCGTCATCACGCTGAGCGCAGCGTTGTCCGCCCCGAGAATCCGCCGCGCTTGCCGGAGGATCTCCTCGACGCGCACGTCCGAGCCGGTGTTGCGCGTGCCGTTGTAGCCGGCAAACAGCAGCTTCAGTTTTTCCCCGGGCTGCCAGGGCTTTCCCGCGCCGAGCACCCACTCGACCTTGTTGAGCTCGATGAGGCCGCTGACCCAGCCCTGGAGAACGAAGTCCATCATGGCCGGAAATCCTGCGCGGCGCGGGCCTGCTCGGACGCAGCGGCGGAAGCCGCCGCGCCTGCCGGCCACGGCTGATATTTGTAGGTGAAGTTGCTGGCGCAGCTGAATTCCAGCAGCGGAACGCAATACGCGGAGAAGGGCACGGGTGCGGTTCCCATTTCCGCGACGACGCGCGCGTTGTCGAACACCGTGTTCCACACAAGATAGGGCAGGAAAACTTTCAGCAGCGTCGCGAGTCCGCCGGCGCTTCCCCCCAGCCTGGAGAGAGCGCTGATGATTTTCGAGGAGGCGTTCTCGAGGTCCGGAACAAACAGCGGCCCGCGCTTTCCCTGCGCGCGCGAAAGTCCTTCCGTCAATTTCGCAAACGTCTCGGAATCCCGGCCCGCAGAGAGGTGATAAATCTCGTGCTGCGGTTTCTCCTTCTGGTGCAGGGTGGCGACGGCTTCGGCGACATAGTCCACGGGAACGATGTCGATCTGATCGGCGGGCCGGAAAGGCAGGAGCGGCAAGCCGGCCAGGAACACGAACGCGCGGACCATCTCGAACTGGTTCGTTTCCGGTCGGCGGCTGTCGCCCAGCACGATGCTCGGGCGGAAAATCGTGCGCGGGACGTCGTGGAGCAACTCGCCAACCATGTGCTCGCAGAATTTCTTGGTGCGCGCGTAGGGGTCGTAGTCCGAGCGCTGCCAGTCGATGGCCGAATCCTCTTGGACGACTTCGTTGGCGCGCTGGCCGGCGACGGCCACGGTGCTGACGTGGCTGAAGCGGCGCAGGCCGTGCGCGTCGCGCGCGCGCATCCCGAGCTGCACCACTTCGAGGGTGCCGCGCAGGTTGACGTTGAGGCAGCTCTTTTCCGATTTGCGATTGAGCGACGCGGCGCAATGAATCACCGAGTCGGTCGAGCGCACCAGCCGCGCGTAGTCGTCGTCCGCCAGCCCGAATCGCGCGCTGGTCAGGTCGCCGAGAAACAGGTGCATGCGCGAAGCGAGATGCGCGGCGAACGCCGCGAAGTCCATGTGCAGTTGCAGCGCGCGCCATAATCGCTCGCGCGCCTCCTGCGCGTCACGGGCGCGCACCAGCAGGTTCAGCGGCTCGGAATGATCCGCCAGCAGGTTCGACGCGACGTGCGCACCGATGTACCCGGTCGAGCCGGTCAGGAAAATGGCCACGGTGATTGAGTGTCAGGGCCTCGCCGCCGAAGCGGGGCCTGCGGCGCCTGCCGCGCTCGCTTCGGAGCGAGCCGCGAGCGGCACGGAGATGTGCGAACGCGCCTCGGGCCGGCGGCCTTCGATGAGAGGATAGCACCACTTGCGCAGCGCCGGAATGTGCATGTTGATCCAGTAGTCCCACCAGTCGAGCGAACGCGCGTCGTAGCCGAAATCGGCGCGCTCGGCTTCGCCAAGCGCCGCGCTGAGCCGTTCGATGTTGGCCGCCTCGAAGACGTGGTCGTTGTGCAGAATGAAAGGCTCGAAAAGCGCGATCAGCTTAATCACTTTGTCGAGCTCGCGTTCGCGGCGCGCCAGCGGCGGGCGGTCGAAGATGGGCTCGACGCTGCGATTGATGGCCTGCACCACGGCTTTTTGCGCCGGCGCCGAGAGCTTTTCGTAGCGCGTTTTCGACACGGGAATGGCGTCGAACTTCAAGCGTAGCCGGTGCTGCAAGCCGTCCTGCGCGCGGTAAAACTTCCGGTGGCCCAGGCCGGTAAGTTCGATGGAGCGGCGCATGTCGCAGGGATTGGTCACCGAAGTGGCCAGCTGATAGACGCGCTGATGCTGCCGCGTGACCAGCGCGGCGGCCACCAGAGTCATGCCGCGGCAAACCAGATCCACGGGTATCAGGTCGAGGCACTTGCCTTCGTTCGTCGGGAGCTGCCGGAAGAACGTCCCGAGCAGATAGGAGAGCGACGCCGAGGTGTTGATGCCTTCGTTCCAGCCACGAAACGGCTTTTCCATCGACGACTCGACGATCGCGGGACGCACGACGGCGATGGCCGCGCTCGGCGAAGCGTCCAGAAAATTGCGGATCAGAGATTCGCTGAGGCTTTTCGTGAAGGTGTAGGTGTTGGGCCAGCCGAGTTCGTTGGCGCGGCGCGTGCCGGCGCCGGTCAGCGTCTGCCGGAGCCAGCGGAGGCGATTCTTGCGTATCTGGTTTTCGAGCGCCGCGCCGCGGAGGTCCTTGGCAGCATGTTCCTTGGCCAGCGCGCTGGTGCGCAGGCCGTTGGTGACCTCCGCCGACTCGGCGCGAGCCTCGGCGTCGCGAATCAAGGCCTCCAGCGAGCGGCATTCCGTCTCGGCGTCAAAGTTCGCCGGCCCTGCGGGAGTGTAGTTCCCCGGCAGCTCTTCGAGAACGCGGCCGTCGCGGTGTCCAATGACGTAGCAGGTGGAAAGATGCAACAGCGCGGCGTGTCGCGAGGCGCGCAGAAAGTCGAGAAGGTGCGCCGTGGCACAGACGTTCGTCGCCAGCGCCTCGCGAAGATCGGGATTGAAATCCGTGAGTCCCGAGCTGTTGATGATGAGATCGAGCGCGCCGGCCAGGCGACGCCGCGTTTCCGCCTCCAGGCCCAGGCCGGGCGCGGTGACGTCGCCCTCCACCACTTCCACGCGCTCGCGCAGAAAATCGGCGAAGCGCTCGCCGTGCCGCGCGGCGAGGCGCTCGAATACCGGCGATTCTTCGACAACACGCTGGAAGCGTTCGAGCGCGCTGGCCGAGCGATGGCGCCGAACGAGCAGGCAGATGCGGCCGATTTCCGGCAGATCCGCGAGCCAATGGGCGAGCCAGACTTTGCCGATGAATCCCGTCGCGCCGATCAGCAGAATGCGCTTTCCGCGCAGCGCGTCGCGGACGGACAGGCGCATATCTTTTCCAGAATCGAAATGGACGACCGGGAGATTCACTTTGGGCGCCGTTTCCGCGCCGGCTGAATGGCATGGTCCAAAACCGCGGGGTTCTTGGCGAAGCCCAGGTTGCGCAGCAAGCGTTCGCGAGGCACGCGCCCGTCGGGCGTGTGGCCGCCAATCTTGGCCAGCGCGCCGCGAGGACGAATCACCGGTTCGAGCAGGCGGCCGGTGGCTATACCGTCGCGAAAATCCAGCCGGTTCGAGACGATGCGCTCGACGCCCAGGTGATTGGCGAGCGGGCGCATGATGTGGTCGAGCCCCTGACTGATGAGCACGATCTCGGCGCCCTCGGCTATGGCCTCGTTCAATTTCGCGACGCCGCGCGGCTTGAGCCGCGGCTTCAGGAAATATTCGAAGAATTCCTCGCCGAGCAAATCCAGACGATCGCGGCTGACCCCGCGAAGCACCGTGTGCAGCAGCCGCGTGGCCACCACGCGATGGGTGGCGTAGAGAAACGGGCGGGCCACGGCGAGCAGGCCCATCGCCCCGCGGCGTCCCCAGCGCTCGAGAAACGTCTGCGCGTTCCAGGTGAAGAAGCCGACCGGGCGAACGGCGGTCAGATTGAGCAGGCTGCCCTCGACGCGCCAGAAGACGGGGGCGCGGACGGATGCCCCCTGCTCGGCGCTGCGAGCAAGCCGCGATGGTGGTGCGTTGCCGAATTCAGTAAGTGACATGAGCCGATTCAACGCCGGGCCGAACGCAGCGAAAAAAATTACCACGCCCCTTCATGGCAATCAAGCGGGCCGCCCGGTTCCGCGGTTGCGGCGCCCGCGTCTCGGACGTAAGTCCTTGTAGGGGCGCAGCATGCTGCGCCCGCTTGCTGCGAGTTATTTGCCGGACGCGACACTAGGCCGGGCTGCCCGGTCGTCGCATGACGACGCGGGAGGCTCGCGGGGCGCCGCACGGCCGCGTGTTTCACGGATTCGGATACTCGAAGCGGAAGGCCGAGCCGGCCGGGCCGGAGACGCCCCGCGTGTTGTATTCGAGCTGATAGCGCAGATGGCGGTCGTCCGCAGGATATGCCGTGCCGGCCGGGTACGGATAGGGCGTGAGCGTGTGAAAGGGCAGAGGCGAGACCGTGTCGCCGTGAGCCGCGTAGAAGTCCATGTCTTTCGCGAAGCCGTCGGCGTAGAAGAAGTAATCGCGCTTCCAGCCCTCCGGCAGGCCGGGCAGGCGGGTGACGTCGAATTCGACAGCGACTTCGTCGCCCGAGCCGAAGATGACGTACTCCTCGTCGGAGGCGCGCAGCAGTTCGGTGACGTCGCCATAGCGCGTGTAGTTGCCGGCTTGGCGCGTGTACGGGCCGGTGAGGCTCACGTCCTCATAGATGTACGTCAGATCGTTGCGCGGACTGTGCTCGACCACGCGCGGGTAACCGCGAAATTGAAGCTGCGCGTGGGCCAGCGGAGCCTCGGCGACACGGAACGGAATGTCCTGGGCGGAATTGTCCACGCGGATGCGGTCCCAGTAGATCTTGAGATTCGTGGTGATGCGGATGAAGCGCGTGCCGGGCGAAAGCTTGCCGGTGAGGTCCGCTACCATCGTGCGCGCCAGCCCCGCGGGAAATCCCATGTCCTCCACGACGCGCGTCCATTGGCCTGATTCGTCGAGCGCTTCAACAAACGGTGGAACCGGCTGAAGGCCCGCTTGCCACGCCGCGTACATCGAATTCGCCGAAAAGTAGTCGGTGAAGCCGTCCATCAAGAGCCGCAGCGGCTTCGACGCGTCCCATTCGCCCAGGTCGAGCTTCAGGGAATGCCTTCCCGCGAAGCCCTGGTAGGGGGCGCCGGGAAACTCGGTGACGTATTGGCGGTCGCGCTGGCGAAGCAGCGGCAGGACGTCGCGGCCCGCGTCGTCCCACGCGCCCGCCGGAGGATGCGCGCCGCGGCTGGCGATGACCTTGAATTCCGGGAAAGGCGGATTGCTGGCGAAATATTCGTTCGGATAGACCTCGACATCGGCGGGATGATCGACGGCTAGCAGGCGAGCCTGGTCGAGGTAGTCGAGCTCCTCCATGGGCTCGAGCATGCGGAAGCGGATGCGGCCGTTCACCGGCTCGGCCTGCGAACCCGCGACCTTGAAATACTCGTCCGGATCGGGGGTGTTGCGCTGATTCGGCCCGATCCAGTGGCCCACGATGCCGGGGCCGATCATGTCGGCGAGAAACTCGAACTCATGTCCGTTCCACACGAAGACGATGGGGCAGGAGCTGCCGCGGCGATCGATTTCCGCGATGCGGTTCAGCTTGTTCGCGGGCAGCTGCATTTCATCCTGGAGCACTCCGGTGGGCCAGAGCAGGCGCACCACATCGGCGGAGGGCTCGGCGCCGAGCCCGGCAACAATGTCCGTGGGCCCTTGCCCGAGGTAGCCGGAGGCGCCGGATACTTCCCACTTCTGCTGAAGCGCGCCCGCGGATAGATCCACCTTCGCGCCGATGCCGCTCTTGTTGTCGTTTGTGCCCTGGAAGGCGAGCCGCAGCCAGTTGTGGCGGTTGCCGCCGGCATTCTTGAGCAGCACCGGCGGCAAATGGTTCTGGGTAATGAGCAGGTCGGCTGAGCCGTTGCCGGTGGAGTCGAAGGCGATCACGCTGCGCGGATTGCGCAGCGCGATTTTGTCCAGGCCGGTGTCTTTGGTGACATCGCGAAAACCGGCGGGGCCTTCGTTGCGCAGCAGGGCGATGCGGCCCTCGCCCGCGAACGTCTCGCCGACGGCCACCAGATCGATCCAGCCGTCGTTGTCGTAGTCCAGCGCGGCGATGCCCCAGGCCCGCATCCAGCCCAGCTCCGGAAGCACGACGCGCTCGAACGACTGGCCTGCGATGTTGCGCCACAGCGTCACCGCAGGCGAAGCCCAGTGCGTGAACGCCAGGTCCATCCAGCCGTCTTTATTGAAATCCAGCGCCACCGCGCCCACCGAAGGCGCGGGCATGAAGATGGCCCAGGGATGCGCCGAAGCGAAGGCGCCCTCGCGGCGATTCAGGAACACTTCCGGGCGGCCCAGGCCGGTGAGGACCAGATCGATGGCGCGGTCGTTGTTCAGGTCCGACGCTACCGCCCCGATGCTCGGAGCGCTTCCCGCGAGGCCCGGCTCCTTGGTCCAATCCGTGAACGTGCCGTCGCCGTTGTTGCGCCACAGCACATTCCCCGGGGGTGTTGCCTCGGCGGGAAAGGAAAACGGCTGAGCAGGGTTCTCGATGGGGAAATCCGTGAATCGCGTGACGTAGAGGTCGAGGTCGCCGTCGTGGTCGTAGTCCACGAAGGTCATCCCTAGAACCAGCCCTTCGGTGCGGATGCCGGATTGTTCGGTGACGTCTTTGAACGCGCCCTTGCCTTCGTTGTGAAACAGCTTCACGCCGCCTTTGAAACTGACGGCAAGGTCGGGGCGGCCGTCGTTGTCGTAATCGCCCACGGCGCAGCCCAACGCATCGCCTGGAAACTGCAGATTCGCAGCCTTTGTAACGTTTACGAACTTCCCGCCACCGGCGTTGCGGTAGAGAGCCGCGCTGCCTTTGCCGCCGGGGCTGGCGATGAAAATGTCAGGCTTGGCGTCGCCGTCGAAGTCGAAGACGCACGCGCCGCTGCCGAGAAAATCCGAGAGCGGGCGCGGCCCGGCTGCGGCCGTGGCGATGCGCCCGACGACCACGGGCGGGCGCTTCATTCCCGGCGGCTGAAGTCGCGCAGGCCGCGCGGGAGGCGCCGCCGCAGCGGCGGGAGGCTGCGCGGGCAGGCCCGAAACCGCAGTGACGTTCACATAGTGAATGGGAATCGCGGGCGGCACCGGCTCGGGAGCGGGCGCCATCATTTCCGCGAGCGAGTATTTGCCTTGCTCGCCGTAGATGAAGCTGATAGGCGCGCCGAGCTTTTCGGCGGTGATGTGCTGGAAGCGGCCGAGATGCTCTTTGGCGCGCGCTTCTTCGCCCTGGCGCATGAGCGCCTGCGCGAGGCCGAATTCCGCGGAGGCGTGGAAGGGGTTTCGCGCGATGGCCGCGGTGAACGCCGCGACCGCCTGGTCGTAGCGGCGCTGCTCGGAGGAGATCAGCCCGGCGAAATACCGGGCGTCGGCGTCGGCCGGATCGAGTTCCGTGACTTTCAGGAAATCCGTTACGGCCGCGTCCGGATGGCCCGCGGCCTTTTCGAGCAGGCCGAGATTGAACCAGGCGCGCGGACCTTGCGGATGGCGCTCCACGGATTTTTCGAGAATCTTGCGGGCCTCGTCGAAGCGCTGCATGTTCAAGAACGCGATGCCCATGTTGAGGCAGGCGGCGTCGCTTTCCGGGTCGAGAATGCAGGCGCGCTGGAACTTGCCGAGGGCCTGCTCGAATTGCTGGCGATTCATCAGCGCGACGCCGAAATTGTTCTCGCGCACGATGGCGGCGCGCGGATCCGCCGCCGGCGCGGCGGCCTTCGCGGGCTTGGCCGGGGGCTTGCGCTGCCGCTGCGGAGTTGCGGGCGACAGCGCGCCGGCCAGAATGACGCACGCGGCGGCGAGCGATCGGGTCAGGCGATGCACGGAAGCTCCCTCAAGCGGATTGCCGGCACATTCTATCAGTCCTCGTAGGGGCGCAGCATGCTGCGCCCTGTGGGCCGTGGCCACATCGCGCCAAGTTCGCACACGCGGGCATAGCATTCTATGCCCGTACCAAAACCGCTTCCGTCGTAGGGGCGCAGCATGCTGCGCCCGCTTGATGCTAGCGCCTGGCGAGGGGCTTGGAGGCGACGACGCCGGCGCCCTCCTTGACGGTGACGATTTGGTCTGCGGCGACGCTCGATGCCCGATCCACCTGGCCGCTGGGCCAGCGGACTTCGATCGAATCGGCCTGCGCGTGGGCGGCCAGGCCGAAGGTCAGCACCAGCTCGCTTGAAGAGAGATAGCTCGAGCCGCTGCGCAGCATCTGGGATTGCGCGTCGCTGCCGGCCACCACGCGCACGACGGCGCCGATACCGTCGCGGTTCGATTGCACGCCCGCGAGCTTGATGCGCAAGCTGTGGTTGTTCCCGCCTTCGTTGCGAAAGAGAAGCGCGATACCGCCGTTGGTGGTGACCGCGAGATCGAGCGCACCGTCGTTGTTGATGTCGCCGTAAGCGGCGCCGCGCGCCACGCGCGGCCAGGCAAAGGCGCGGCCCATCGCGGAAGTAACCTCGGCGAATTTTCCATTCCCAAGATTGCGGAACAGATGCGCCGGCTCGGCGTATTTCACGCGCGGCTGCACGCGCTCGATGGCGTCCTCGATATGGCCGTTGGCGACGTAGATGTCCAGCCAGCCGTCGTTGTCGTAGTCGAAGAAGAAGCAGCCGAAGCCGAGGGTGAGCAGCGTGGCGCGGCCGATTTCGGAATTGGGCGCTTCGTCGATGAACAGCCCGGTGCGCTCGTTGTGATAGAGCGCGAGCATTTGGTTCGCGAAATTCGTGATGATGACGCTGGGGTAGCCCGAGCGGTCGTAGTCGGCGGCGTCCACGCCCATTCCCGCGCGCGCGACGCCGTCTTCGCTGTAGGCAATTCCCGCAGGAACACCTTTTTCCGTGAACGTGCCGTTGCCGTTGTTGATGTACAGCTTGTTGGCCTGGGTGTCGTTGCTGACCAGCAGGTCCGGCCAGGCGTCCTGATTGGCGTCGAGGACGGCAATGCCGAGGCTCTTGGAAGCGGGATCGAAGAGGCCGGCCTTCTTGGTCGCGTCTTCGAAGGTGCCGTCGCCGCGATTGCGCCACAACCGCAGTGAAGCGCCTTTGTAGGATTCCGGCGTGCAGTAGGATTTCGTCTTGCCGTCGAGCGTGCAGTAGACGTCTGTTTCGGGGGACCACTGCACATAGTTTGCCACCACGAGATCGAGATGGCCGTCGCGGTCGTAGTCGAGCCACGCGGCGCTGGTGCTGAATTCGTTCGGGCCCCACAGGCCGGCAGCCTTGGTGACGTCGGTGAACGTCCCGTTGCCGTTGTTGTGGAAGAGACGGCTCTGGCCGAGCGCGGTGATGAAAATGTCGTCGTAGCCGTCGTTGTCGTAATCCCCCACGGCAACGCCCATGCCGAACATTTCCACCCCCAGGCCGGCTCTCTGCGTTACATCGGTGAACGTGCCGTCGTGGTTGTTGTGATAAAGGGCGAGCGTCGAATGGTGCAGCGTGTGGCCGGGCCAATCGGCGCCGTTGACGAAAAGAATGTCCTGCCAGCCGTCGTTGTCGTAGTCCAGGAAAGCGACTCCCGAGCCCATCGTCTCCGGCAGCCATTTTTTGCCGAACGCGCCGTTATTGTGGACGAAGTGAATGCCGGCGGCGCGCGTAATGTCCTCGAAATGCACGCCTGTCGAGGCGGCGGGCGAATTGCCGCGAGGAGCGCTCACGGTTGCTCCGAGCGCGAGCAGGAGCGCGGCGCAAACGGGCGCGACCCGCATTTTTGGCAGGCGCACGGTCAATCCGATTCCTTCGAGCTGCGTGCGGCCATCGCGGACTTCCGCGCGACACGCTTCGCGGCTCGCTCCGGCGCGAGCGCCGAGACGTGCTCGTGGATGGGCTGGCGCTCGATATTGTCCTCGGGATGCGCGCGGCGGTAGGGCCCGGTGAGGGTCTGCGCCGCTTCATCCGCCTTGAAACGAAGGTAGCGCTTCTCGAACTCGGCGGCGCGGTCCGGGCGTCCCAGGCCCGTGTAGCACAGCATGAGGTTGTAGTTGGCCGGCAGGTCCTCCGGGTCGATGGCCAGCGCCGCTTCGAGTTCCGCGATGGCTTCGGCGTAGCGGCGCTCGAGAAAAAGAATGCGGCCCAGGTCGTCGTGAACCACGCGGTCGCGCGGATACTGAGCCGCGGCCTCGCGCAGATGAACAATGGCGTCGTCGTAGCGGCCCTGATTGCGTAGAACGCGCGCGTAGAAATAGTGCGCGCGAGCAAGATGAGGGCTGAGCGCCAGCGCGCGCTCAAGAACTTCGCTCGCGCCGGCCAAATGGCCCTCCTGCAGGCGCACACGGCCCACGTTCACCCATCCGTCGGGATTCGCCGGGTCCGACGCGGTGATTTTCGCGAAAGCCGCTTCGGCGGCTTTGAGGTGCCCCTGCAGAAACAGCCCGATGCCGTAGTCGTTCCACCGCTGCCATTCGTTCTTGTCGAAGGCCGTCTGGGGTTGAGGTGCGGGCGCGCCGGCCGGCACAACTTCGATGTCCACCGCGTCCTGAGCCACGGCGACGACTGGAAGATCCGGAATTGCTTTGATCTTCCCTGAAACCTGCGAGACATCGCCGGTGAACGTGACGCGGCGATCGTCGTAATCCTTCGCCACACCGGCCGCCCCGCTCCCGGAGACGCCGGCAAACGAGAACTGCGTGTTCCACCAGGCGAACTTGCGGTAGTTCAGCTTCGCCTCGAGGTGAATGCGGCCTGCGGCATCCCTCGGCACCGGCAAACGGAAGTGCGCCGTGTCGGCAGCGCCGGGCGGAATCAGATGGACATAGATGGAGGCGCGCGCGGCCCAGGCGTTGCGCTTGTTGATGGGATTGCCGTGCGCGTCCACCAGAAGCGCGCGGTAGAAATGCGCGCCGGGCTCGACCGGGCCGCGGCCGTTGTCTTCGACCAGGCCGCTCCAAAAGATCGCGCGGCCGCGGTCGTCCGTGGCCTTCAGTTCGAGCCAGCAGTCGAAAGCGTCCACCGTGCCGCCGGGAAAAAAATGGCCCATCTTAAGAGTGCGCACGACCACTTCGACGCGTACGGTATCGCCCGCGCGCACGGCGGCGGGCACGCGATTGAGCGGCGCCGTGACCGCCGGCAGCGGCAGGTCGGGCGCAGCGCCCGTGGCGGCCTGCGTCTCGGCCTCCTCGCCGACGGCGAATGTGGTCTGGATTTCAGGATGCGGCGGCTCAGCAACGGCGCCTTCGCGGGCCGCGGCGGCACTCTGCTCCGGCGAAATGGCAAAGATGTCCACGCGGAGCTTGCCGTCCGCGAGGAATTTCTCGGTCTGCGAGAGCTGCGCATCGTCCTGATTGGCGAAAGGCACGGCGGTATTGGCGGCCAGAAAGCGATGCGAGTGGACGTAGCCGCCCACGTTGCCGGCGTCGCGCGACGCCACCAGGGCCATGTGGCAATCGGCGCAGTCCTGCGACCGGGCCGGATAGTAGAACGACCGCGCGCCCAGGCCCGAAACGCCGCTGGCCTGCCAGTTGTCGTAGTCGTTGAAGCCGCGAATCCAGCGATAGTTGTTCACCGGCGCGTCGAGATGGACCTTGTGGCAAGCGGAGCAGTATTCGGCCGTTTGTGCGCGCATGAAGGGCTTCAAGAAGGTGCGGCGGTGCGGCTCGGGATTCTCCTCGATCAGGAAATCGATCATGCGGCGCACCAGCGGATTCTTGCTGGCGACCATCCGGTGCATCGCCGGATACTCGAGCACGTAGTCGCCCTGCCCCATCGTGCTCTGCACTTTGCGGATCGAGTGGCAGACCATGCAGCCCATTCCGGCCTGGGCCGGCGGCGTGAAGATGCGGTCCTTGACCGGCGCGCTGAAATTGCCGGGGAAGAAAAGCGCGGCGTCGTGGCATCCGGCGCACCACTTCGACGGCTCGACTCCGTTCACTTCCTGCATGTATTCGATGCTCTTGCGATACCACTGATTGTTGAACGACGAGAAATGGTGCATCGAGCTTTGCCACTGCCGGTAGATGTCCGCGTGGCAGCGCTCGCAGGCCGAGGAATCGAGGAAGTAATCCTCGGGGACGGTTTCGCCGGTGTAGGTCTGCCCGGAACTCGGGAAAAAATGGCCGCCCGGCCCGCCGCCTTCGCCGTCCATCGTGGCGGGAGCGATCCGCGGGTTCGCGATGCGATAAGCGCGCTGCCAGGGGAACGTCCGCGCCCACCACGCGCCGCCGGCCAAGAGCGCAGCCGCGACGAGAAGCGCGGCGCTGCGCAGCAGGTCCCTGCTAAAGCGGCCCGCAAAGACTCCGCGCCGCCCGGCCCAGGCGGACACCAGCAGGGCTCCCCCCGCTAGACACGCGCCGATGTGGACGTCGAGCAGCAGCCATTCGCTGCGGCGCGTGCCGGTGTAAACCAGGATTGCGCCCAGAGCGCCGCCGAGCGCCAAAAGGAGCCAGCCGGCCCGGGCAAGAGGCGCCGCGCCGCGCCAGATCTCACGAAATGTGAAGGCGAGAACGAACAGAAAGAGCAAGCCGCCCAGCATGTGGGCGACGACCGCGCCGAAATAAAAGAAGGTCGCCGACGGCCACGCAAACAGGTACGCCGCTGTGGCGAACAGCATCGCGGACAGCAGAGAGGCAAACCGCTTCGAAACCCGAGGCATTTCGGAAGTGCGAATTCTCACATCGGGTGAGAGTCAAGTCAACGCCGAGAGGAAGGTGGTACCAGGTCAGTTGAATGCTCTTAGCCCGACATGTTACCTAGCCTGACGCTTTCGAAGTATTAGAACGATTGCGGCTGACGGAATAGCCCCCGCTAGAAACCATGGAACGATGAATGCGAGAGCCCAGGCATGGTACTCAGACGGGTCGGCTCCGAGCCAAACCGGAGACCAATAAAGGCAATAAGCAAGAGTGAAGGGCACGATCACGACCCAAACCTTGCGTAAGGGCGCGGGACACACTGAGCATAGCAGCCAAACGATGCCCGCCGAAGAAATGGCTACCAGAATTGCTCCAGAGGTGAGCGACTGTGATTCGACAAGTGTCTTCATTGTGTGACGCGAATTAACTGCCAATTCAAACTGAACCGGTGCCACGCGCCGGGGGCCAGCGGACTATTCGTAGCTGTGAAGAGCGTCGGCCATGGAGCGCAGCCGCGCATCCACTTTCGAGAAAAGCGTGCCGTCTTGGAATTTGCCGGATGCGTCGCGCTGGCCGGCCCGCACACCCGTGAGGATTTCGATGCCCTGCTCGACCGTGCCGACGGGGTAGATGTGGAAGCGGCCTTTGGCCACGGCGTCGATGACATCGTCGCGCAGCATCAAGTCGTCCACATTTTCCGCGGGAATCAGCACGCCTTGCGTGCCGGTCAGACCCTTGGTCTTGCAGACGTCGTAAAAGCCTTCGATCTTCTGATTGACGCCGCCGATGGGCTGAATGTCGCCCTGCTGGTTCACCGAGCCGGTGACGGCGAGGTCCTGCCGAATGGGCCGGTCCGAGAGCGCCGAAAGGAGCGCATAGACTTCGGTCGAGCTGGCGCTGTCGCCGTCCACTCCGGAGTACGACTGCTCGAAGCACACGCTGGCCGCCAGAGAGAGAGGCTTGTCCTGGGCGAAGGTGCGGCGCAGGTAGCCGGCGATGATCTGCACGCCCTTGTCGTGGAAGCGGCCGCTGAGGTTCGACTCGCGCTCGATATTGATGATGCCGACTTTGCCGAGGGCCGTGGACGCGGTGATGCGCACCGGCTTGCCGAAGGCGTAGCCGCCGATTTCGAGAACGCTGAGGCCGTTGACCTGGCCGACGCGGCCGCCCGAGGTGTCGATGAAAATGAGGTTCTGCTCCATCATCTCGCGGATTTTCGTCTCCGTGAGATTGTGGCGGTCGATCTTGGCGTCCAGAGCTTTGCGCACGTGCTCGGCGGTCACGACGGACTTGCTGGCCTGGCGCGCGATGTAACAGGCCTCGCGAGCGAGATCGGCAAGCTCGAAGAAGCGCGCGGTGATCTTCCCGCGGCGTCCGGCTTGGCGCACCCCGTGTTCGAGCAGAGCGGCGACCGCGGTGCGGTCGAACGGGCAGAGTTGCTCGTCGTCGCACAGTTTGCGCAGACGGCCGCCGTAGTGCCGGATCACTTCCTCGCTCCAGGCCATTTCTTCGTCGAACTCGACGCGCACTTTGAAAATCTTCTTGAAGTCGTCTTCGTAGTCGTAGAGCAGCTCGTACATCTCGCGGTCGCCGACCAAGATGATCTTCACGTGGATGTCGATCGGTTCGGGCTTCATGGCCGGAGTGCTGAAAGGAAAGAAGACGTCCACCGGCTGGATTTCGAGCTTGCCGTGATTCAGAGTCCGCTTCAGAGTTCGCCACACGCCCGTTTCCGTCAGCGTATCGAGCGCGTACATCACCAGAAATCCGCCGTCGGCGCGCAGCAACGAGCCGCCGCGCAGGTCCATGAAATCGGAGTTCCAGCCGCTGCCGCGCGGTTCGTAGCTGCGATGCACGGTGCCAAAGAGATTCGCGTAGGTCGGGATCGTCTCGAAGACCACCGGCCGCTTATCGCGCTCGCCGTGAGCGAGAATGACGTTCACGCCATAGACGCGGAACGGATCGCGATCCGCGCGCTCCGGCCGCGGGCCGCCCTGGCCCTCCGGCTGGGACTGCTCCTCTTCGCCTTCGCGCTCCTTGAAGGGATCGAGGTTATCGAGAATGTGGTGGCGGACTTCCTCGAGATATTCCGAGATCTGCTGGTCGGGGTATTTCTCCTTGAGCTCCTCGATCACCCCGTCCACCAGCACGGAGGCCGCTTCCTGTTCCAGGTAGCTCATCTCGCTGCCCAGCTCGCGCGACAGCGAAAGCGTCTTGCGGTACACGACGGTGAATTCCTGGCGGAACTGGTCGTACTTGCGTTCCAGCGCTTCGGCCGCGGCGCTTTCGAGTTTTCCGTCCTGCACCATCTTGGGCACTTCTTCGATGGGCACCATCTGCCCGTCGAGCACCGGAAAAATCTCGGGCAGCGCGACCGCGCCCACCTGCATGCGCCCCAGCGCGAACTGTTCGCGGGCGATGCGCCGCGTGAAATCATCCATCAGCTCCTTTTCACGCGCGGTGAAGCGCTCGACGATGCGCGTCTTCTGCCGCTGGAACGGCTCGCCCTCGAACACCTGGGGAATCCGCCGGCGAAGGAATTCGATTCCCGAATCGACTTCCTTCTTGAACGCGTTTGCCTGGCCGCGCAGGAGGGTTAACAGGCGAGGACGGTCGGTGTTCTTGAAACTGTTCACATAGCAGCGATCCGGGGCGGGCTCGGCCTGCGGGTTCATCTCCTCGATCATGCGGACGATCATCCCGCCGCGGCTGGTGCCGGAAAGCCCGCAGACGAAGAGGTTGTAACCCGGAGCGGTCAGCTCGACGCCCATACGCAGCGCGCGCATGGCGCGATCTTGGCCCATGTCGCCCATGCTGGGCTGGGTCTCCGCGGTGGTGGCGAAGGGAATGCGCGACGGATCGCACTGCCAGCGGAGCTTCTCGGGCGGCAGGCTCTGGTATTTGGAATTCGAATTGGACTTCTGGGACATGGGGCGTTCCGTCGCCCTCCTGCTTTCCACTCGTGGGCCGCCGAGGCGGGCTACTCTAGCACGGCCTCTCGCTGCGTCCCACCGAGTTCCACGCGGACGTTGCCTGGACGCTCACCCGGCGAAGGGGATGCCTGCGCGCCGTCGCGGGCCTGTGGCCCGGGCCCGCAAGCCTCTCTTTCAGCGGCGTTACACCCGACTGATAGAGGCAATTCCGGCGTTTGTCAACTCCGCCCGCCGCTTGTTGGCGCCACGCTTGAAAGCGTGCCCTGACGGTGGATGGATCTTCTAGGCGAGTCAGGATACTCCTCGCCGGGCCGGTGCTATACTCGGTGAAAGCGAGCCGATGGCCATGGGCGATCCCGCCTGCCCGCACAAGCGCACCCAGCTCATCGCCAAAGACGACCAGGCGCAGTACGTCGAATGCCTCGACTGCGGCGAAATCCTGGAAGCGGGCGAAATTCCCCAGGGCGAGGGCTTCGACGAATCGCTCTCCGACGCGTAGAGCTCCTCCGGCTCTGTCAGCGCCTCGTCTTGCGGGGCCGTTGAGCGTTCTTCTCCGCGGCGACGACAGAAAATTTCCGCAGCGAACATCGCGCGGCGTTAGAATGCGCGTAGTACGCCGCGGCAGCATCGCGAGAAGGGGGTGGCCATGAAGCGCATCGTGTGGTTGTGCGCGCTCGTCGTTCTGTGGCTGCCAGCCGCCCTCGGGCAGGAGCAAAAGCCCGCCGAGAAAGGAGCGGACGCTGTTCCTCCGGAAATCGCCAAGCAAACGAATCCCGTGAAGCCCACTGCGGCGTCGCTGGCCCTGGCCAAGAAGACCTTTGGTTTTGATTGCGCCATGTGCCACGGCAAAGACGGCGACGGCCAAGGCGATCTCGCGGCAGACATGAAGCTGAAGATGCTCGACTACCGCGATCCCGCGGCGCTGAAGGACAAGACCGACGGCGAACTTTTCTACATCATCCAAAAAGGCAAAGGCGAGATGACCGGAGAAGGCGACCGCGCGAAATCCGAGGAGATTTGGTCCCTCGTGAACTACGTTCGCTCGCTCGCCAAGAAAGAGGCCCCTGCAAAGGCCAAGTAGAGCAAGTCATTCGATAAGTCCGACCCAGTAAGTCCTTGTAGGGGCGCAGCATGCTGCGCCCGCTTGATGCGAGTTCTTTGCCGGACGCAACACCAGCCTGGAATTCAGCGAATGCCGAGCTTGGCGATGACGCGCGCCACGTCCGGGGCGGAAACGTGGTACAGCGCATGCTCGTCTTCCTGCTCGAGCCGCGCGCGCAGATATTCGGCGGCGATGTAGCTGGCTTCGCGGTCCGTGAGACCCCGCCCCGCCTTGGCGCGAAAAGCGACGAACGCGGGATGCGCCAGCCCCAGCACTACGCCCTTGCCGTCCACGAAGAACTTGCAGTCGATGGTGTCGCTGTGGCGCGTGGCGATGGCGTTCCAGCAATGCGAGAAGCGGCAGCGATAGACGTAGTCGGTGACTTTCGAGGGCACGTCGAAAGCGCCGATGAATTCGCTCATCGCGCCGGCATTGGGAATCGTGGGCGCCGCGGCCTTGGCCATTGCTCCTGCTATTTTCGCGCGCCCGCCGCCACGGGCTGCGAAGACTCGCGGTAGCTCCCAACCGCGGCGCCCACGCCGGCGCCCGCCGGGGCGCGGAAGCCCTGGTCGAGCAGAGTCTTTTCGAACGCGCCGAGGAACAGCAGCACGTTGGTCTTCTGGCTGGAGTGGCCCATCAGGCCGACGCGCCAGATTTGCCCCTTGGTCGGCCCGATTCCGCCGGCGATTTCGATGTTGAATTCGTCGAGCAGTTGGCGCCGCACGCGCAGGTCCTCCACGCCGGCGGGAATCTTGACGCTTGTGACCGTCGCCAGGCGGTCCGCCGGATGGGGCACGAACAGCTCCAGGCCCAGGGCCTCGAGCCCCGCGACCAGCGCCTGCTGGTTGCGCGCGTGGCGCTCCCAGCGCGCTGCCAGCCCTTCTTCCAGCACCACGCGCAGCGCCTCGCGCATCCCGTAAATCAGCGAAATGGGCGGCGTGTGATGGTAGGTGCGCTCCTTGCCCCAGTAATTGAGGATGGGGGTGAAGTCGAAGTACCAGCTTCCCATCGGCTTTTTGCGCGCGCGCACCATTTCTTCCACGCGGGCATTCACCGTAATCGGCGACATTCCCGGCGGCGCACTGATGGCTTTTTGCGAGCCGCTGAAGCAAATGTCGATGCGCTCGCGGTCGGTGTGCAGCGGAACGCCCGCGAGCGTCGCCACGGTATCGACGATGAGCAGCGCGCCCAGCTCATCGGCGACCTTGCGGTACGGCTCGAGCCGCTGCACCACGGCGGTGGAAGTCTCGCCGTGGGCCAGGCCCACAAACTTGATCTTTTTCCCTTGGCCCGCGCGGCGAACGTCTTCCGGATCGACCGTGCGGCCCAGCGGCGCGTTCACCCGAATCACTTTTCCCGGGCCACGCTCGGCGATGATGGCCATGCGCTCGGAAAACATTCCGTTGACGCAGACGACGCACTCGTCGCCTTCTTCGAGCACGTTCAGTACCGCGGCCTCGATGCCTCCCGAGCCGGACGCCGAAATCGGGTACGTGACGCGGTTTTCGGTCTGAAACACGCGGCGCAGCAGCGCCTGGACGTCGCCCATCATTTCCAGGAACCAAGGGTCGAGGTGGCCGATCATGGAAGTGGCCAGGGCGCGATAGACGCGCGGGTCCATGTTCGAGGGGCCGGGCGTCAGCAGAATGCGTTGCGGGGGAAGCAGCTCGCCAATCGTTTCATTCATGATTCGTTTCCTCGCATTCCTGTGATTTTGCTGGCCTTTGCGCGCAGCTCAGGGCACAGGTCGCGGCAGTCGGCAGGGGACGCTCAGCGCCGGAGCATAGTCTCCCTAAATCGGGCCACTGCGGTCAACCACCAAAATGGCGGCAACGCTCCGGGAGTGGCTGGGGAAGGCGGCCTGGGAGGCGCTGCCCGTCAGGGCACGGCTTCAGCCGTGCCGTAAGCGTCGCGTTGCAACGGGTTTTAACCCCTGAGGCCTCAGGGGCTAAAGCCCACGTGCCGTTGCTTTTCTAGCGGCACGGCTGAAGCCGTGCCCTGACGAAGGAAGCGCCGTTTCCATGCGACTGCTGCTCGATACGGTCACGTTTGTTTGGGCCGCCAGATTCTGTGGTGACGCCGGCAGAGCGAGAAGGTCATTATGTGTTAGGTGTCAGCCCGAGGGCTTCCGCAGGGGCGTTCCTTGACAACCAAGGCACCGGCCATATAATGAGAATTCGCGCGCAAAAATGCGGTGAAAATCGATGTTTCTCGACGTCAACGAACTCGCCGTCCGCAAGACCCGCATCCGCAAGAGCTACGCCCCCGGGACGCTCGACTTCCATTCCGGCGAATTCCGCCAGGTCGAGCCGCTCGAAGTGCGCGCCACGGCGGAGCTGGTGGACGGGCAGATCCGCATCTACGGCAACCTGCACACGCGCGTCGAGCTGGTATGCGCGCGCTGCCTGGACACGGTGGTCGAGGAAATCAGCCGCGACTTCGATCTTTTCTACCGCCCGATGAATTCCATCGCCCGCGAGGAGGAGCTGCACCTCAACCTGGACGAAACGGAAATCGCCTTCTTCGAGGGCGAAGGCCTTTTCCTGGCCGACGTTCTCGCCGAGCAGGTCAACCTGGCGCTGCCGATGAAGGTGATTTGCCGCAGCGACTGCCGCGGGCTGTGTCCCCATTGCGGGGCCAACCTGAACAACGAAGAGTGCCGCTGCGAGAAGCACCCCTCCGACCCGCGGCTGGCCCCCCTGGCGCGCTTGAAGCAGGACTGGTTCAAGAAGCAATAAGACGCTACACTATGGGTTTGCGATTTCGGCCCCGGCGATTTCCGGGGCGCCATCAGGAGCTTTGCAATGCCGAACCCCAAGCGACGTCACTCGAAACGACGCACCAGCAACCGCCGGGCTCACGACTATCTGCGCGTGGCGTCTCTGACCGAATGCCCCCATTGCCACGAGAAGAAGCTGCCCCACAACGCCTGCCCCCGCTGCGGCTACTACAAGGGGCGCGAAGTGATTGACACCACGGCCAAGACAGCCTAAGTTTCCTTCGCTTCTCTCTCCTTTTTTGGAGCGCAAATGACGACCATCGCTCTCGACGCCATGGGAGGAGACCATGCGCCGCGCGCCGAAGTGGAAGGCGCGCTGCTGGCCGCGCGCGAGCTGGGCGTGCGCGTCGTGCTGGTGGGCCTCGAGGAGAAGGTTCGCCAGGAGCTGGGCCGGCACCGCCATCGCGGCTTGCCGGTCGAGATTCTGCACGCCGCCGAAGTGGTCACCATGCGCGATTCGCCTTCGCAGGCGTTTCGCCGCAAGAAGGAAAGCTCGCTGCACGTGGCCGCGCGGTGCGTGCGCGACGGCCAGGCCGACGCGTTGGTGACCGCGGGCAACACCGGCGCGGCCATGACCGTGGCGCGCTTCGTTCTCGGCACGCTGCCGTCGGTGGACCGCCCCGCGCTGGCCGCCGCGTTTCCGAACATGAAGGAAAAAGTCTCGGTGATTCTCGATGTGGGCGCGAACGTGGATTCCAAGCCCGAGCAGATCGTGCAGTTCGCGGTGATGGGCGAGATTTACTACCGCACCATCTGGGGCGTGAAGCGTCCGCGCGTCGCTCTGCTTTCCATCGGCGAAGAAGAGATGAAGGGCAACGAGCTGACGCGCGAGGCCTCCAATCGCCTGAAGCAGGCGCCCATCCACTTCCTGGGCAACGTCGAGGGACGCGACGTCTTCCGTGGAGACGTGGACGTGATCGTGTGCGACGGTTTTATCGGCAACGTGGCGCTGAAGATCAGCGAAGGGCTGGTCGAGCACATCGGCGGCATGCTGAAGAAGGCCATCCAGAGCAGCCTGACGTCGCAGCTCGGCTACGCCCTTTCCAAGCGCGCGTTCGACAGTTTCCGCAAGCGCACCGACTACTCCGAATATGGAGGCGCGCCGCTTCTCGGCGTGCGCGGCGTCACCATAATCGGCCACGGGCGTTCGAATCCGAACGCCATCAAGAACGCCATTCGCGTGGCAGCCGAGCTTTGCCGCGCCGGCGTAAACGACAAAATCGAACAGGAGCTTTCCGCCGCCGCGGCCGTGGCAGCGCGCGCGTGACGGCGGCGGAAATCGCGATTCCCGATGGGTAAACTTGCGTTTCTTTTTCCCGGCCAGGCCTCGCAATACCCCGGCATGGGGCGCGATCTCGCGGAGAATTTCGCCGAGTCGCGCGCCGTATTCGAGGAGGCCGACGCGGCACTGGGGGTTTCGCTCTCGAAGGTTTGCTTCGAAGGGCCGGAAGAAGCGCTGAAACAGACCGAAAACACGCAGCCGGCGATCCTCGCGGTTTCCATCGCCGCCTGCCGGGCCATGGAAAAGGGCGGCATCGCCGCCGATTTTGCCGCCGGACACAGTCTGGGCGAATACTCGGCGCTCGTGGCGGCGGGCGCCCTGGAATTTTCCGCCGCCGTGAAATTGGTTCGCGAGCGCGGCCGCTACATGCAGGAAGCGGTTCCCTCGGGCGAAGGAGCGATGGCCGCGATTCTCGGCTTGGCGCCGGCGGAGGTGGCGGACATCTGCAAGAAGGCCGCAGGGAAGGAAGTGGTTTCGCCCGCGAACCTGAATTCGCCCGAGCAAACCGTGATTTCCGGCCACGCGGCCGCCGTCAAGCGCGCCGTCGAGCTGGCGTCGCAGGCGGGCGCAAAGCGCGCCGTGATTCTCGCGGTTTCCGCGCCTTTCCATTGCGCGCTCATGGAAGCCGCGCAAAAGCGGCTCGAGCCGGACTTGCGCGCCGCCACGTTTGGCCCGCTGCGTTTTCCGGTGGTGACCAACGTTGACGCCGAAGCGGTGGTGTCGGGCGAGGAAGCGCGCGACGCCCTGATTCGCCAGGTGACCCAGCCGGTGCGCTGGCTCGATTCGCTGCACGAGATGATCGACGCGGGCGTGAACATTTTCGTCGAAATCGGCCCGGGGAAAGTGCTCTCGGGGCTTCTGCGGCAGATCGACCGCTCGGTGCACAGCTTCAACGTGGAAGACGCGAAGACGCTGCAATCGACGCTCGACAAAATCGCCCAGGCGCGCGCCGAAGCGCCGGAAAGCTGACCGATGTTTTCGCTCCAGGGCAAAGTCGCATTAGTGACGGGCGCTTCGCAGGGCATCGGCCGCGCCACGGCGCTCGCGCTGGTCGAAGCCGGCGCAAAGGTGGCGGCGGCAGCGCGCAACGCGGAGAAGCTCGCGGCGCTGGTGGCTCAGATTTCCGCCGCCGGGGGCGAGGCGGTCGCGGCGCCGATGGACGTGGGGGACGCCGCGCAAGTCAAGGCGGCGTTTCAGCAAGTCCTCACAAAGTTCGGCAGGCTCGACATCCTGGTCAACAACGCCGCGATCACGCGCGACACCCTGGCGCTGCGCATGAAGCTCGAGGATTGGGACGCGGTGCTGCGCACCAACCTCACCGGCGCGCACCTGTGCATCCAGCAGGCGCTCGGCGCGATGCTGAAACAGCGCTCGGGGCGCATCATCAACATCACGTCGGTGGTTGCGGAGACCGGGAACGCCGGGCAGGCCAACTACGTCGCGTCGAAGGCGGGGCTGATCGGGCTGACGCGCGCGATCGCCGTCGAAATCGCCTCGCGCGGCATCACCGTGAACGCCATTGCGCCGGGATTCATCGAGACGCCCATGACCGACGCGCTGGCGCAGGAGATCAAGGACAAAATGAAGTCGCTCATCCCGCTCGGCCGCCTGGGAAGCGATCGCGACGTGGCGGCCGCGGTCGTGTTCCTGGCCAGCGACGAAGCCGCCTACATCACCGGCCAAGTCCTGGACGTGAACGGCGGCATGCACATGGGTTGACCCAGCATAGGGCGGCGTCTAGAATGGGCGGGTTGCAGCGGGGGGCGAAGTCCCCGTCTGCTGTGCGGCCCTGGATTGTGTGAGACTAACCGGAGGAACAATCAGAATGGCCAGCGTCGAAGAACGCGTAAAGCAAATCATCGTCGAGCAACTCGGTGTGGATGAAGGCGAAGTGACTCCGACCGCTTCGTTTGTGGACGACTTGGGCGCCGATTCGCTCGACACGGTCGAGCTGGTGATGGCCTTCGAAGAGGCTTTCGGCATCGAAATTCCGGATGAAGATGCCGAAAAGATTGCCACGGTGAAAGACGCCAACGAGTACATCGAGAAGCACGCCAAGGCCAGTAAGTAGTCCAGCGGTCGCCCCACTTCCGAACATGGAGAAGTTTCCTTGAGCCGCCGAGTTGTCGTGACGGGCGTCGGGCTGGTCTGCGGCTGCGGCATCGGCACCGAAGAGGCCTGGCGCAACCTGCTCGCCGGCAAGAGCGGCATCGGCCCGATCACTCATTTTGACGCTTCCGCATTCGATTGCCGCATCGCCGGAGAAGTCCGCCAATTCGATCCGCTCGAGTGGGTGGAGAAAAAAGAGCTGAAAAAAATGGGCCGGTTCATTCAGCTGGCCCTGGCCGCTTCGGACTTTGCCATGCGCATGGCGGGGCTCGAAATCAAGCCCGCTTTCGCGGACGCCACGGGCGTGTACATCGCGTCGGGGATCGGCGGGTTCGACGTCATCGAGCGCGAGCACGCCAAGTATTTGCAGGGCGGTCCCGGAAGAATTTCTCCCTTCTTCATTCCCGGCGCGATCGTGAATCTGGCGTCCGGCCACGTATCGATCCGCTACGGAGCGAAGGGACCGAACTCGGCCACGGCGACGGCCTGCTCGGCTTCGGCCCACGCCGTCGGCGACGCCTACAAAATCATCCAGCGCTGCGACGCGGAAGTGATGATCGCCGGTGGCTCGGAGGCTGCCATTACGCCGATGGGCGTCGGCGGGTTTGCGGCCATGCGCGCGCTTTCGACGCGCAACGGCGAGCCGGAGCGCGCCAGCCGTCCCTTCGACGCCGAGCGCGACGGCTTCGTGGTGGGCGAAGGCTCGGGCGTGCTGCTTCTCGAATCGCTGGAGTTTGCCGAGCGCCGCGGCGCGCAGATTCTCGCCGAAGTGGCGGGTTACGGCATGTCCGGCGACGCCTACCACATCACCCAGCCGGCGGAAGAAGGCGACGGCGGCTACCGCGTGACCTTGGCGGCGCTGAAAGACGCGAAGATTTCGCCCGAGCAGGTCGGCTACGTCAACGCCCACGGCACGTCCACGCCCATCGGCGACGCCATCGAAACGATGGCACTCAAGCACGTCTTCGGCGAGCGCGCCAAGAATGTGGCCATCAGTTCGACGAAGTCGATGACCGGCCATCTTCTCGGCGGCGCGGGAGGGCTGGAAGCGGGCATCAGCGTGCTGGCGCTGCGCGACCAGATCCTGCCGCCGACCATCAACTACGAGAATCCCGATCCGGCTTGCGACCTCGATTACGTTCCGAATCGGGCGCGCGAAGCCGCGGTGCAGTACGCGCTCTCGAACTCTTTCGGCTTCGGCGGCACCAACGCTTCGCTTTTGTTCAAGCGCTGGGACGGCAAGTAGCCGTTCCGTTCCGAACCGGGCCGCTCCCGGTGGCGCAGCGGCCAGGAATCGGAGGCAGCGCCGCAGTCTTCCGCGCGGCAGCTTTTCTTTGGGGGCATTTGTGAAAATCGGCGTGTGCGTCAAGCAGGTTCCCGCGAAAGACGCGCCGCTCGCCATCGTCGAGGGCGCGGCGTGGATTCGCGAAGCCGACATCGGATTCGAAACCAACGAGCCCGATGGCTACGCGCTCGAAGAGGCCCTGCGTCTGAAGGAAAAGCACGGCGGCGAAGTGGTCGCCATCTCGATGGGGCCGGAGCGCGCGAAGCAAACCATCAAGGAAGCGCTGGCCAAGGGCGCCGAGCGCGGCATCCACGTCGCGGACGCGGATTTTCACCGGCTCGATCCGCTGAACTCCGCGCGCTCCCTCGCGGCCGCCATCCACAACGAGAATTTCGACCTCATCCTGACCGGCCTGCAAAGCGACGATCAGGGCTTCGGGCAGACGGGCGTGCTGCTCGCCGAATTGCTCGGCCGCCCGCACGCCACCATCATCATGGCCATCGAAGTCGCGGACGGCCGTATGAAGCTGAAGCGCGAGCTCGAGGCCGGATGGTTCCAATGGGTCGAGCTGCCGCTGCCGGCGGTGCTTTCGATTCAGTCGGGCATCAACAAGCCCCGCTACGCCACGCTCAAAGGCATCATGGCCGCCAAGAAAAAGGAGATCGCGACCATCGACCGCAAGTCGCTCGGCGTTCCCGATGCGCCCACCCAGCGCGTCGAGCGCATCTACGTGCCGCAGAAAATCAAGAAGACGGAATTCATCAGCGGCCAGCCCAAGGAAATCGCCGCCAAGCTGGTCGAGAAGCTCAAGCACGAAGCGAGAGTCCTGTGAAAATCCTCCTCATCACCGAGCAGCGCGAAGGCAAGTGGAACAAAACGAGCTTGGAGACGCTCGCGGCGGCTCAGCAGATCGCCAAGCACACCAACGGCGCGCTTTCCGGCGCAGTCATCGGCAAAGGCATCGCGCCGCTGGCCGAAGAGCTCGCCGGATTCCAGCTCGACGATGTTCTGCTCGTCGAGCATGATCTCCTGGAGAAGTACACGCCCGACGGTTTCTCCCTGGCTCTTCGCCAGCTCATCGAAGGCGCGAAGCCCGATCTCGTCCTGCTGCCGCACACCTATCAAGTCCGGGACTTTGCTCCGAAGCTCGCCGCCTGTCTCGGCAAAGGCATGATCGGCGATTGCATCGGCTACCGGCACGAAAACGGAAGGCTCGTCTTCGTGCGCCAGATGTTTCAGGGCCGCACCGCCGCCGATGTCGTCTTCGCCGGCGAGCCCCCGTGGCTCGCGACGTTCCAGGCCGGCGCCTTTCGCGCCGACCTGGCGGCGAAGCACGCCAGCAGCAAAGCGCCGGTCAAAGCCGTCCGCGTGAGCCTGGCGCCGGAGCAAATTCGCACCAAGCCGCTGGAGCTTTTCCGCGAAGCCAAGCAGGCCGTGGACCTGACGCAGGCGCCCATCCTGGTTTCCATCGGCCGCGGGATCAAAGCGCCGGAAAACATCCCCATGGCCGAAAAACTGGCGAAGGCGATCGGCGGGGAAATCTGCGCCTCGCGCCCCATTTGCGACGAAGGCTGGCTGCCCATGGAGCGCCAGATCGGCAGCTCCGGACAGACAGTCGCGCCCAAGCTCTACCTCGCTTTGGGCATCAGCGGCGCCATTCAGCACGTCGTGGGCATGAAGGGGTCGCGCACCATCGCCGCCATCAACAAGGACCAGAACGCGCCCATTTTTGAAGTCGCCGACTACGGCATCGTGGGCGATCTTTTCGAAATCGTGCCTGCGCTGATCGAGGAGCTCGAAAAGACCAAGTAGCCGAGGTGTCCGTTTTCGACGAGCAGCCTCCCATGAGCGGGCAGATGCCCTGTAAAATGGCTGCCTTGCTTCGCCGTAATCCACTGTAGCGACTTGACTTAGGGGCCTCGCCTGTTGGCATTCCATCTGCGACAACTGCTGCGGGCATTCTCTGCGTTCCTGGGCGTGGGCGCAGTCGCCTCCAGTTCCGAAAGCAACCCGCAGTATCACAGGAGGTCGCGCATGGGAGCCATCCTTCAGGACCTTCGCTACGCCGCGCGGATGCTTTTCAAATCGCCGGGCTTCACCCTCGTGGCGATTCTCACACTGGCGCTGGGGATCGGCGCGAACGCCGCCATCTTCTCCGTCGTGTATGTCTCGCTGCTCCGCCCACTGCCCTACCACGAGCCCAGCCGCCTGCTCACCCTCGGTGAATCGCGCGGCGCGGACGATACCGGCAACGTCGCTTCATTCCCCGATTTTCTCGATTGGAAGAAAAGCGCGAAAAGCTTCCAATCCTTCTCGGGCTATGGCTTCGATGCCTTCACTCTCTCCGGCCATGGCGACCCCAAGAACGTCTTCGCCACGCAAGTTACCGCCAATTTCTTCCGCACTCTCGGCGTCAAGCCTTTCTTGGGACGCGATTTTGCCGATGGCGAAGACGTCTCCGATGGCCCTCACGTCGCCATCCTCGGCTATGCCTCCTGGCGCACCGAATTCGGCGGCGATCCCGGCGTCGTCGGCCGCGTCTATCGCCTCGACGACAAATCCGTCACTATCGTCGGCGTCCTGTCGCGCGATTTCGAATTTGCTCCCACCAATATCAATTCCGGCTTTTGGGTCCCGCTGCATCCACAAGGCGACCTGCTCACGCGCCGCAGCTTGCACTGGTTCAACGTCGTCGCTCGCCTGGCGCCCGACGCCAGCGAGAGTCAAGCGCAAGCCGAAATGCGCACCATAGCGGCGCAGCTTGCTGTCGCCTACCCGAAGTCCAATGCTTCGGTCCGCGTCGTCATCGTACCGCTGCGCGAAAGAATCATCGGCAAAATTCGCCCGCTGCTGCTCGTGCTTTTCGGCACGGTCGGTTTTGTCCTGCTTATCGCCTGCGCCAATCTCGCAAATTTGCTGATGACTCGCTCCATCGGCCGCAGGAAGGAATTTGCCATCCGCACCGCGCTCGGCGCCGGCCGTGCCGCGCTCATCCGCCAGTTGCTCACGGAAAGCCTGCTCCTTGCTTTTCTCGGCGCTGCCGCCGGGTTGGCGCTCGCGCAATGGGGCGTCAACGCGCTCGTCTCCGCGATTCCCGATTCGCTTCTCCAATCCATGCCCTTCCTACGCGACGCCTCCACCAACGCGCCGGTCCTGTTCTTTTTGCTGGGCGTGACGATCCTCACCGGAGTCGCCTTCGGCCTCGCGCCTGGCATCGCCGTCTCTCGGTCGTCCATCGGCGAAATTCTGAAAGACGAAACGCGCGGCGGCACCAGCAGCACGCATACGCGCCTGCGCAACGCCTTTGTCATCGGCGAAATCGCCGTCTCCCTCGTCCTGCTCGCTGGCGCCGGCCTGATGCTGCGCAGTTTCCACGCGCTCACGCACACCAATCCCGGTTTCGACCCGCACAATGTTCTTACTTTCAGCGTCAATCTTCCCGACGCTTCCTATCCTTCGCAGAAGGAATATCCCTTCGATAGCCCCGCCGCGATTCGCTTCGCGCATCAATTCAAAAATCGCCTTCGCGCGGTTTCGGGCGTTGAGAACCTGGGCCTCACCAGCTCCATTCCGCTGAGCGGAGGCAGCGGCTCGATTCGCTTCCTCATCGAAGGGCGTCCCGTTGAAACCGGCAAGGAAGATGAAGCCCAGATCATGACCGTGGACTCCGGCTTCTTCCCCACCATGAGAATCGCGCTCGTTCGCGGCCGCTTGTTCAACGACGCTGCCGACTCCCCCGGCGGTCCGCCGTCCCTCATCGTCAACCAGGCCTTCGCCGCGCGCTATTTCTCGGGCCAGGACGTCCTCGGCAAGCGCCTCCGCTTCACCTTCAATGTCAATGAGCCTTACCGCCAGATCGTCGGCGTCGTCGCTAACACCGCGGAAAACGACCTTTCCGAGCCGCCCGCTCCCATCATCTTTTTTCCGAACGACCAGGGCGCTAATACCTTCATCAGCTTCCTGGTTCGCACCGCCGGCGACCCCGCCGCGTTCGTCGGTTCCATTGGCGCCACGCTTCACGATATGGATTCAACACTCGCCTTGATTCAGCCGCAGTCAGAGGAGCAGGTCGCGTACGATTCCCAGGGCGTTTTCCTCCGCCGCTATCCTGCGTACTTGATCGGCAGCTTCGCCGCGATCGCGCTGATCCTCGCCATCGTCGGCCTGTATGGCCAGATTTCTTACACCGTCATGCAGCGCACGCGAGAGATCGGCATTCGCGTCGCGCTCGGCGCGCAGCGCCGCGACATCGCTCGCCTCGTTCTGCGCCAGGGATTCACCGTCTGTCTCCTGGGCGTCGCCATCGGAATTGTTGCCGCTCTTGCTCTCACGCGCCTCATGGCTTCTCTGCTCTTTGGCGTGAGCGCGAGCGACGCCCTCACCTTGGCGAGCGTAGCCGTTCTCCTGGCCGCTGTGGTCTTGGCCGCCTGCCTGATTCCCGCACGCCGCGCGACGCGCGTCGATCCCATTGTCGCGCTGCGCTACGAATGACACGGCCCCGCTGCGCTGAAGGGCGCGGAAGAGAGGAGAGACGGCATGCGAACGCTGCTTCAGGACTTGCGCTACGGTATCCGCGCCCTGGTGAAGTCGCCGGCATTCACGGTTGTCGCCGTGCTAACCCTGGCGCTGGGGATCGGCGCGAACACGGCCATCTTCCAGCTCATCGACGCGGTTAGACTCCGCACCATTCCCGTCAAGGATCCGCAGCGGCTCGCCATCGTCAGGATCGCAGACCGCTCCTGGAGTTCCGGCAGTTTTTACAGCGCGTACTCGCAGCTCACCTTCCCGCTATGGGAGCAAATCCGCAAGCGCCAAGAAGCTTTTTCCGCCATCGGCGCGTGGGGAACCGACGACTTCAATCTCGCCACGGGTGGCGAAGTCCACTACGCGCATGGGATGTGGGTGAGCGGAGATTTCTTCCGCACGCTCGGCGTGCAACCCGTCGTGGGACGCCTGCTCTCTGATTCCGACGACCAGCCCGGCTGCGGCGTGCAAGGCGTGGATATCAGCTACAGGTTCTGGCAGCGCCAGTTTGGCGGCGACGCTTCCGTCATTGGCAGGAAGCTGACGCTCAACGGCTACCCTTTCCAGATCATCGGCGTCACGCAGCCCGCCTTTTATGGCGTCGTCGTGGGCCAGTCCTTTGATGTGGCTCTGCCGATCTGCTCGGAGCCCGTCATTAACGGCGAAGACACCCGCCTGAACCTGCGTTACTCGTGGTGGCTCGCTTCCGTCGGCCGCCTGAAGCCCGGTTGGACGCTCGCGCAAGCAACTGCCCAATTGGAGGCCATCACTCCGGCTGTGCTGCAGGAGACGATTCCCTCCGAGCACTACGACGCTGAAGGAGTGAAGAAATATCTCGCGTATAAATTCGCGGCATTCCCGGCCGGTACAGGCTTCTCCCGGCTGCGCGAGGATTCGGGAACTCCTCTGTGGTTGCTGCTCGGAATCTCGGGCCTTGTGCTGCTCATTGCTTGCGCGAATCTCGCCAACCTGATGCTGGCCCGCGCCGGCGCGCGCGAGCGGGAAATCGCCGTGCGGCTGGCGCTGGGAGCGTCGCGCGGCCGGCTGATACGCCAGCTGCTTGGCGAGAGTCTGCTGCTTGCCGGGGCCGGCGCCACGTTTGGTGCGCTGCTGGCGGGCGCTCTGAGCAACCTGCTCGTCTCGTTTATCAGCACACCCAACAACCCCATCTTCCTCGACATGGCCTTCGACTGGCGCATGCTGGGGTTCACCGCCGGACTCGCGGCGTTGACCACCATTCTTTTTGGATTGACGCCCGCTTGGCGCGCTACGGCTATGGCCCCGAGCGCGGTGCTAAAGACCGGCGGGCGCGGCATGACCGCGAGCCGTGAGCGGTTCGGCATACGCCGCATTCTGGTGACCGCGCAGGTGGCGCTTTCGTTTGTGCTGCTCGTGAGCGCGCTGCTTTTCGTGCGCAGCCTGCGCAACCTGCTGACCCTGGATGCGGGTTTCCAGCAGAACGGCATCCTGGTCGCGGGCGTGGACTTTACGCGCCTGAATATTGCCGTGGACCGCCGCACCGAATTTGGGCGCGACCTTCTCGACAAACTTCGCCGCCTGCCCGGGGTGGATGCGGCCGCCCAAACCCAGATCGTTCCCCTGGGCGGGTGGTCCTCGAATAATACGGTCCTGGGCCCTGCGGGCGAAAAACTCAAGAATACTTGGATTAGCCGCGTCGGTCCCGGATACTTCCAGACGCTCGAGACGCCTTTGCTGGCGGGCCGCGACTTCGACGCCCGGGATACGTTCACGTCTCCCAAGGTGGCGATTGTGAACCAGGCATTCGTCAAGCAATTCCTGAACGGGGCGGATCCCTTGGGAAAAACCTTCCGCCTGCAGGCGCGGCCCGGGAAGCCCGTGCCGCTGTATGAAATCGTGGGCCTGGCCAAGAACGGCAAGTATAGGGATCTCCACGAAGAGTTTCTGCCCACCGCCTACTTTCCGATTTCGCAGGATGAGCATCCGGAGTTGTCAACGTTCTTTCTAATTCGCTCAGGCAACTCCCTTCCTGCTCTCCTTGCTGCGTTGAGCAGCACGATTGCCGCCGTCAGCCCCCAAATTGATATCGACTTCCGCGTCTTCAAGACGCAGATTCACGAGTCGCTGCTGCAGGACGAGCTGATGGCCGTGTTGTCCGGCTTCTTCGGCTTTCTTGCCGCACTGCTGGCGGCGATCGGACTGTATGGCGTGATCTCCTACGGGGTCTCGCAGCGAACCAACGAAATCGGAATCCGCATGGCGCTGGGCGCGCAACAACGCGACGTGCTGAACTTGATTCTGCGCGAAGCTGCAATTCTTCTTGCGGTTGGCCTGGCGGTTGGATGCGCGCTCGCACTTGCTTCCGCGCGGGCCGCGAGTTCGCTGCTGTTCGGCTTGAAGGCGCGCGACCCGCTTACGCTGGCCATCGCCCTGGTGACGCTTTCGGCTGTCGCCGCACTGGCGAGTTTTTTGCCCGCTTATCGCGCGTCGCGGCTGGATCCGATGGCGGCGCTGCATTACGAGTGACGATTCACCGCCTGCCAGTGTTGTGTCTGGCAAACAACTCGCATCAAGCGGGCGCAGCATGCTGCGCTCCTACAAGGACTTACTGGATCGGACTTGTTTCACGTATTTCCGAGACGCGACACTAGGAACTTTTCCTTGTGAATGTGCGTAGCTACGGCTGAACGATTCCGGCGTCCAACTCCACAGCGCGAGGCCGAGCCATGGAAACTTTGCTCCAGGACATGAAGTACGCGGTGCGCGCACTGGGGAAGTCGCCCGGCTTTGCCGCCATCGCCGTGCTAACCCTGGCGCTGGGGATCGGCGCGAACACGGCGATCTTCAGCGTCGTGAACGCCGTGCTCCTTCGGCCGCTTCCCTATCCTGAGCCGCAGCGCGTGGTCACTTTGGGAATTGAATGGGGCGAAGGAGGCGTGAGCGATGCCGTCGAATCGCTCCAGTACGTCTATTGGCGCGACCATTCCCAGGCTCTGGGCTCCGTGGCCGCCGTGTTCGGATCCTTCGGCGGCTTCAACCTGGTCGGAGACGCCGGCCCCGTTCACGTGCGCGGGAGCAAGGTGACGCGGCAATTCTTCGATGCCGTGGGCGTCCGTCCGATCCTCGGCCGAGGCTTCAGCCCGGAAGAAGACACACCCAATGGGCCGAATGCGGTGGTGATCAGCTACGGGCTGTGGCGCAGCGCCTTCGGGGGCGACCCGAACGTCACGCGCCGCTCCGTGGTGCTGAACGGAGGATCCTATGCGATTGCCGGCGTCCTTCCGCCCCGTTTTCGTTTCGAGGCCGGCGATCCGGGCATTTCGAATCCCGAGGTGCTGATTCCGCTGCAGCTCGCCAGCGAGCCGCGCGACCGCGGAACCAACTACATGCTGATTGCGCGCATGAAGGCGGGCGAAACACTCGCTGCGGCGCAGGCTGATACCGACCGCTTGTCGGCGGAGTTCGAGCAGGCTTACCCCGGATTCCACAAGGGATACAGCGAAAAGATTGTACGGCTGCATGTGCGGCCGTTCCAGCAAGCGATCATCGAGGACGTGCGTTCGCCGCTGCTGGTGCTGTTCGGCGCCGTCGGTTTTGTGCTGCTCATTGCCTGCGTGAACGTCGCCAACCTGCTGCTCTCGCGCGCGGCCGGCCGCGAGCGTGAAGTGGCCATTCGCGCGGCGCTGGGCGCAAGCGCGGGCCGGATTTTCCGCCAGTTCGTGTGCGAAAACTTCCTGCTCGCCGGGCTGGCGGGCGTGGCCGGGCTGGCCCTGGGAGCCTGGGGCATCCGCGTGCTGGTGGCGATGAGCCCCGCGGATCTGCCGCGAATCGGGGAGCTCACGCCCGACTGGCGGGTACTGCTATTCACTCTGGTCGCTTCGACAGCCGTGGCGCTGGCGTGCGGTTCCGTAGCGGCGTTTCGAGCGCTGCAGGCGAACATAAACGCGGCTCTGAAACAAGGCCGCGGGTCCCTGGATCGAATTTCCGGCCGAGGGCTGTCGCGCGCGCTTGCCGGGGGCGAAGTGGCGCTTTCGCTGGTGTTGCTCTCGGGCGCGGCGCTGCTGATCGTCACCATGATTCACTTGTATCGCGTGCCGACCGGATTTGACGCCACCAACGTGACCAGCGTGCGGATGTCGCTCTTCTCCGACAAATACAAACAAACGGCGCAGGTGGCGAACTACGAAAAGCAGATCGTAGCGCGCGCGCGGCAGCTTCCTGGAGTGATTTCGGTTGCCGCAGCATCGGCCACGCCGCTGGAGCGGGGACTCAATACCGTCGTCTTCAGGAGCGGAGCCTATTCGAGCGACCCGCATGACCCTCTGTTGATCGAATACCGCTCGATCAGCCCGGAATATTTTCGAACCCTCGGCATTCCGTTGCTGGCCGGGCGCGCCTTCAGCGAAGGGGACTCGGGCGATTCCGCGCGGGTGGCAGTAATCAACGAAACGCTGGCGCGGAAGCTCTGGCCGCAGCGGAATCCGGTGGGGCGGCCATTGATGGTGGCCGAAGGGCCGAAAGCGACAACCCCTCCGCGCCAAGTGGTGGGCGTGGTGGCCGACATCAAGGAAATCGGACTCGACCAGCCGGCGCGGGCGACGGTCTATGTCCCGCAGGAACAGGTAGCGGACTCTTTCAACCAGATGACCAACTACTGGTTCGCAGCTTCGCTTCTTGTCAAGACTGCGCGGCCGCTGCATCTCGAGAACGAGCTGCGCAATATCGTCGCCTCCATCGATCCCGAAGAACCCGTCTCGAGCATCGCTTCGATGGCCGACGTGACGGCCCGCTCGGTCGCGCAGCAGCGCTTCTTCATGACGCTCATGGGGATCTTCGCGGCGCTGGCCCTGCTGCTCGCCACCGTCGGAATCTACGGCGTGCTCAGCTACCAGGTGGCGCAGAGAACTCGCGAGATCGGCATCCGTATGGCGCTGGGGGCCAGCCGCTCCGGCATGCTGCGGCACGTGCTGGGCGAAGGGTTGCGCGTGATTCTGGCGGGAGCGGCGGTTGGAATCGCCGGATCGCTGGCGGCCACGAAACTCCTGGCGGGGTTCCTGTTCGGCGTCGAGCCGCATGATCCGGCGGCGCTGGCAGTCGTGGTTTTCGTCCTTGTGGGCGCAGGGCTTGGCGCTTGCTACGTCCCGGCGCATCGCGCCACGCGCGTGGACCCCATCATCGCCTTGCGTTACGAATGATCGAGCGGAGGAACCGCAATGGAGACCCTGCTGCAGGACCTTCGTTATGCGCTTCGGATGCTTGCGAAGTCGCCCGGCTTCACGGGCGTCGCCGTGCTGACTCTGGCGCTGGGCATCGGCGCGAACTCGGCGCTCTTTTCCGTCGTTAACGGCGTGCTGCTCAACCCGCTGCCCTACCCGAATCCGGATGAGCTTTACTCGCTCTATTCCAGAACCGCAATGTTTCAGGAAAGCTCGGTTTCTTATCCGAACTACCTCGACTGGCGCAGCGACAACCGCTCGTTTTCGGGGCTGGGCGCCTATCGCGACGACGACTTCAATCTCACCGGCGCCGGCCAGCCCGAACGCTTGCACGCCCACATGATTTCCTCGGAGTTTTTTTCGATCCTCGGCGTGAAGCCCATCTTGGGCCGCGCGTTTACCTCCGATGAGGACCGCGCCGAATCGGCTCCGGTCGCTATCCTCAGCGACGGCCTGTGGAAGCGCCGGTTCGGCGCCTCGGCCGATGTGATTGGCAAGACCATGAACTTGCACGGCAGCGTGTACACGATCGTCGGCGTGTTCACCGGCCGTGCGCCGTTTCTCACCCCCACCGACATCTACGTTCCCGTCGGCCAGTGGAACGATCCCACGTTTCGCAACCGCCGCATCAGCATGGGGATGAACGTGGTGGGCCGCGTCAAGCCGGGAGTGGCGTTCGCGCAGGCCCGCGCCGATATGGACTCGGTGGCGCAGCATCTCGCGGAAACCTATCCCGACGCCGACAAAGGCACGGGCATCTCGATTGTCCCGCTGAAGAAAGACGTCGTCGGCGACGTCCAGGGAATCCTCTTCATCCTTCTGGGCGCCGTGGGCTTCGTGCTCCTGATCGCCTGCGCCAACGTGGCGAATCTTCTGCTGGCCCGCTCCACGGGACGCACCCGCGAATTCGCCATTCGCGCCGCGCTGGGCGCCAGCCAGATTCGCGTGGTGCGCCAGCTTCTCACGGAAAGCGTTCTGCTGTCGCTGGCCGGCGGGGCGATGGGGCTGGCCATCGCCAAGTGGGGCACGCAAGCAGTCATCGCCGCTCTTCCCCAGGCCCTGCCTCGCTCCGATGAGATCTCGCTCGACGCCCGCGTGCTGCTGTTCACGCTAGGCGTCTCGGTTCTCACCGGCATCCTCTTCGGTCTGGTCCCCGCCATCAAGACGTTTCGCGCCGATTTGCACGACACGCTCAAAGAAGGCGGCCGCGGAGGCAGCGGCCGGCGTCACCGCACGCAGAGCGTTTTCGTCGCCGTCGAAATGGGCATGGCGCTGGTGCTGCTCATCGGCGCGGGACTCATGATCCGCAGCCTCGCGGCGCTCTGGAACATCAACCCGGGCTTCGACGCGCGCAACGTGCTTACCTTCAGCCTCTCGCTCTCGTCGAAAAAAACTGCGAGCGCGGCCGAGCTGCGCCAGTTCTATCGCGAGAGCCTTCGCCAATACGAATCGGCGCCCGGCGTCGAAAGCGTTTCACCGCAAGGCGGCTCGCTGCCGATGTCCGGCGATTCCGAGCTTCCTTTCTGGCTCGAGGGACAGCCCAAGCCCGCCAGCGACAGCGAGATGCCCTTCGCGCTGTTCTATCTGGTGACTCCGGGCTACTTTTCAGCCATGCGCATTCCTCTTTTGCGCGGGCGTTTCTTGAACCAGCAGGACGACGAGCATAGCCCTGCCGTGATGGTGATCGACGAGAGCTTCGCCCGCAAATTCTTTCCGAACCAGGATCCCATCGGGAAGCGAATTAACGTTGGGCTGATCGAGACCCAGCCGGAAATTGTCGGCGTCGTCGGCCACGTCGAGCACTGGGGCCTGGGTTCCACCGAGCACCAGAATCTGCAGGCGGAGTTCTATTTGCCGTTCTTTCAAATCCCCGACAAGTTCTGGCCGCTCGTGGCGAATGGCCTGAGCTACGTGATTCGCACCGCCTCCGCGCCGCTGGGCGCGGCAGCGGGCGTGCGCAGCGCGACGCAGAAGCTCGACAGCACGGGCGTGATCTACGAAGTGCACGCGATGGAAGAGATCGTCCAGAACTCGGTGGCCATGAAGCGCTTCTCGATGCTGCTGCTGGTGGTGTTCGCCGCGCTCGCCCTGGTGCTTTCGGCGGTGGGCATCTACGGCGTGATTTCCTACATCGTCGGCCAGCGCGCGCAGGAAATCGGCATTCGCATGGCGCTCGGAGCGCAGCAGCGCGACGTCTTGCGCCTCGTGCTCGAGCAGGGCGGCAAGATGGCGCTCGTGGGCGTCGCGGGCGGCCTGGTTGCCGCCGTGGGCCTCACGCGGCTGATGGCCCAGATGCTCTACGGCGTGAGCGCGCGCGATCCGCTGACCTTTGCGGGCGTGGCCCTGGCGCTGACGTTTGTGGCGCTTGCCGCGTGCTACATCCCTGCGCGTCGCGCGGCGCGCGTCGATCCCCTGGTCGCCCTGCGCTACGAATAGAAGTGACATGTAGCGAGTG
>Ga0187846_10000019_pt1 | contig 88628 bp, 125 predicted proteins | sample TC_taG_FD_161473 | JGI IMG/M metagenome (GOLD analysis project Ga0187846, IMG submission 161473) | Biofilm microbial communities from the roof of an iron ore cave, State of Minas Gerais, Brazil - TC_06 Biofilm (v2) | ecosystem: Environmental > Terrestrial > Deep subsurface > Cave > Wall... | reverse complement strand
TATATAAGGATAATACCGAGGAAAGTGAATATGGCTGGAGAAAATGACCCAAAAGTAGAAAAAATAGAGGAAGTAATGACTCCACAAGAAGGGCTAAGAAGCGCCAGCGGCGGTTTAGGCAGTCATAGTAAGTCTCTGGGACTAAATAGCAGTGGTTTTTCTGGTATTTCTCAATCAGGTTCCCATCATCACAAACGTAATAGACGCAGGAGCAACAGTGAATCACTTTCTTTATCTGGCTCTTTAGCTTCCATGCCTAAAAGACATCGTAGAGGTAGTGGAACTGGTATAGGAAGTGGCAGCGCTTCTTCTATTTCTTTGTCTGGAGGTTTGAGCGGTTCTGCACGTCACCATTTAGGTTCTGGATCAGGAGCCTCTGTTTCAGGAGTTTCAGGAATAGAAACTTCTAAGTCTGGTCAGTCTGGTATTTCAGGGATAGGAACTTCTAAATCTGGTAAGTCTGGAGTTCTAACCAGTAGTAGTCGTGGCTTTATTCACGGCAAAATAAATATAGATGCTCAACAGCCAGCCGATGTAAATGAAGGTGTAGCCAAAATGATGGCTAGAATGGTAGCCAAAATGAGAAGGGGCAGAATGGCCAATATGAAGAAAGCAAAAATGGCTATGATGGCTGCTATGAAGGGACAAAAGGGTGGAACATTCCATTTGTATGTAAAGAAAGTCAGTGGAGGAACTAAGCCGCACACTGATTGCGTTTGTTTGAATACCCCTACACCTCCTTCTGGTCGCACCCTATTCATGTCCTTTCCAACTTTAGCAGAATGTCTTACTGAGAAAGCCAAAACTTGCGCCGAAGTGACAAAGAAAGCAAAGAAAAAGAAGAAAATGAAAAGCAAGAAAATGAAGAAGAAAATGAAAATGAAAATGAAGAAAAGCAAGAAAATGAAGAAGAAAATGAAAATGAAAATGAAAATGAAGAAAAGCAAGAAAATGAAGAAGAAAATGAAAATGAAAATGAAGAAAAGCAAGATGAAGAAACACAAGAAACAACACAAAAAACATTCCAAAACAAGTATCCCAACAAGTATCCCAACGAGCATTCCAACAAGCATTCCAACGAGCATTCCAACAAGCATTCCAACGAGTAGTCCAACGAGTAGTCCAACAAGTAGTGGAAGCAGCAGCGGAAGCAGTAGCGGAAGCAGTAGCGGAAGCAGTAGTCAAAGTAGCATAAAAAGTTTACTTGGGAAAAACTTAAAATCTGGTGCGCAAAACCTAAGTTGGTTTTGGTCAACGCCACAAGAAGTTGTGAATGAAATGCTAAAGTTCGCACAGGTTCAACCGGGAGAAACCGTATTTGATTTAGGCAGTGGAGACGGAAGAGTAGTCATTCAAGCTGCCAAAATAGGAGCAAGAGGCGTTGGTATAGAATATAATGGAGGCTTAGTAGAGCAATCTAAAGAAAATGCAGATAAAGCCGGAGTGGGACATATGGTAGAAATTCGCCACGAAGACGCTCTCCAAGTCAAAGATTTAGAAAAAGCCAACGTAGTTTGTATCTATATGCTAAATAAGGGTATGAAACTTGTAGAACCAATGCTAAAAGAAAAGTTGAAACAAGGAACAAGAGTTATATCACATAACTTTGAATTCAAGAGTTGGGAAGCAACGGATTCAAAGCACATGAATGATAAAGAAGGCCATAGACATTGGCTATATCTATATATCGTCTAAAAAGGGGAAAACCAATGGCAATGATGATGAAAAAAGCCAGAATGAAGAAAAAAAGAATGGCTGCTAGGATGATGATGGCGGCAAAAAAACATAGAAAGGCTGCTAAGATGCACAAGAAACATAGAGCCAAAATGTTTCACAGTAAACCTAGTAAAGTAACCATGATGCATCATAGTAAAGCAACCAAAATGGGACCAGGGCCAGCAACCAAAATGCATCATAGTAAAGCAACCAAAATGCATCATAGTAAGTCTCAAAAGAATATGGCCTTTTTCCTCTATGGTAGTCCAACTATGGGCAAAAGTCTAATAGAAGAATCTTTGGTAGAAGATGCCACAAAAATGAAAGCCAAGAAAGGCAAAATGAAAGCCAAGATGAAAGCCAAAATGACCAGCAAGAAAGTCAAGATGGCCAAAATGAAGAAATCAAAGATGAAAAAGACCAAATCCAAGACAGGTTGTATCTGCGTTCAAAAGAATAAGAAAGCGAGACCAGCAACTCTTCCTGACGGGAAGAAACTATTGGCTGGTCCTTTTACCACACAACAAGAGTGTCAGGCTGCTAAATCATCTAAATGTGCCGTGAAACCAAAGCCAAAACCAGCGCCAAAGCCAAAACCAGCGCCAAAACCAAAACCAGGATCAGGACCGGGCGGACCAGGACCAGGACCAGGACCAGGCGGACCAGGACCAGGTGGAAAACCAACGCCACAACCAAAACCATCGCCAATGAGTTCCAGCATGACTTCGAGTCCTACGAGTAGTCCGACTTCGAGTCCTACAAGTAGTCCAACGAGTAGTCCGACTTCGAGCCCTACAAGTAGTCCAAGTTCTCAAAGCAGTAGCCCAAGCTCCTCTCCAAGCAGCTCTCAGAGCAGCAGCGGCTCCAGTAGCGCTTCTAGTTCAGGCGGCGGAAGTTCTGGAGGAGGTGGCTCCGGTGGAGGAGGTGGCTCCGGTGGAGGAGGAAGCCTACGATAATGCGAATGATGAGGCGGAAACTTCCAGGACAAATATCCGTATGGGAACCAACCCCTCGTGATATTATGAAAGAAGTCTTACATTTCAGTCAAATATCGAAAGGAGATATGATATTTGACTTGGGGTGTGGAGATGGCCGTATTCTCATAGAAGCAGCCAAGAAATATGATGCAAAAGCAATAGGGTTTGATATAAACCCTTGGCTAGTAAAAAAAACAAGGCAAGATGCCAAAGAAAACAAAGTAGGAAGATTAGTAAAAGCTCGCAAACAAGATATACTGAAAATACAAGATTTTCATCTTGCGAATGTAGTTTATCTTTATTTACCTGATGGGGCCGTTCATAAAATATTTCCCATCTTGTATGATAAGTGTCGTAAGGGAACCAAGATAATAACTCTTGGTTCTCACCACGTAACAGGAAATAATAAACATTATCCTGTTTACAAGGAAATGACCATAAATAAACCAGCGAGATTTTGGAAAATACGAATGTGGTTAATATAGGAGAACAAAAATGAAGAAAAAAGCTAAAATGAAGAAAAAAGCTAAAATGAAGAAAGGAAAAATAGTTTTCGCCAAAATGATGGGAGGCGGCCCCGGCATGATGGGAGGCATGATGGGAGGCATGATGGGCATGATGGGCGGCATGAAAATGCCAAAAACCAAAATGAAGAAAAGTAAAATGAAGAAAAGTATGTCTATGAAGGGGTCAATGGGACTAGACCTCAACCAAAACATACATGACAAACTACTCGATGGATGGAAATGAAACTACTATTGAGATTTGGCCACGGCTTGGGTGATAATGCCCAGTTCGCCATAGTCCTAAAACACCTCAAAAAATACCACCCAGATTGGAACATTGATATAGAGGTTCCGCAAGGAACTACGTCTTTTTTTACTGGACTTTGCCGAAATGCGGATGCTATTGAATCTTCTATTTTAAAATCCCTAAGAATAGCCAAATACTGCTCCATTATATCAGCGATGTATGGATATAATGGTATGAAAATAGAAAATACCGAAGAGTATACGAAAAAGTACGACCAAGTAATCGATGTATCTTTTTCTATGCCGAAGACAAACTTTGACTCAGTTCCGTCTACTAAAACAACAGAATGTATCACAGAAACTTTTCATATGGAACCTATCAAAGCCTTATATCAGTACCAAGTCAACATAATAGAAAAAGATAGGGACAAAGTAGACCATTACACAACCAAAATCTTGAAGGGTGATTTCGCCATCATTCATTATATTCCAAGATTACAAGTTAGATATTTCAAGAGTTTTGAGGTGGAAACACTTGAAAAGATATGTAAAAAGATTATCAAAAATAAACTCGTTCCAGTCATACTTGATTGGAAAAATGAGTCATCGCTCCCAGATCAGAAAGCCATATTTTGCCCTGAAAGAAATCACTGGCTATGGGAAGGAAATAGCTGGGCTGAGGCTGGTAGATTAGCAGCATTGATAGAAAGGGCTAAACTTTATATTGGGATAGATTCTGGGCCAACTCACATTGCCGGGACTACTAAAACACCATCCATTGCCGTTTGGACAACTCACCATCCCATAAACTACTATGATGGAATGAATAGTAATGTTCTTCATCTATTGCCCAATAACGCAGATGACTTTATTCACTCACAAGAAGATAGAGAAGTTGCGATAAAGTTCTTCAAGAAAAACTACAAATACCTACATTATAGAACACTTGAAACTACTCTTCTAAAAGTTATAGGGGACAAACTCTAACAGGCAATCGCCTCTTCCAATCTTTGCTTGGCTTCTTCCTCTTTGGCCTTTATGACGAAATCATAGTATCCTTTTAGAGTTTCCTTTGTAGGATCAGGGAAATGATACATCCTTGCCCACTCCTCCCACATAAGTTGATTTGCGTCTTTCACAGGCAAGGTCTCATTTGCTCCAAAACCTATTTCGGTAGGAACCGAAGCGATGCGAGCGTGAGTAACTCCGTCCTTCCATTTGCGATAGAGACATGCTTTTCTGCCATCTGGATGATTGAAAAATAACCATATAGAAACAGAAGAAAGCAAATCCAATCGCCTTACTGGATACGCAAGATAAGAACCGCCTCCGGCAATGCTGATGAAGTTGTGGTTGGAGTTTGTTATGTATTTAGCCAAAGCGTAATGTAGCACCTGATAGAAAGTCAGGCGAGGGTTCATATCAAGCAATCTTACAACTGTGTAAGGAATAGGGGCAACGTTATCCGCCCACCTATAGCAACACAGCGCAGCATAAACACGATGTCTGTTCTTGCCTCTACAGCGAAAATGCTGCTTATCCTTTTCAATAAAGGCTTCACTGGAGGTTGGACATAAACCATAATCTTTACAGAGTTGCATCCAACGAAGGTAAATGTCGTCAGGCAATATGCTCTTCTTTTTGTTGTTAGGAGAGCATACAAACTCTATCTTGTTCAAATTCACCATTGAACCAGAATAACAGGGCAAGTTGATATGTTCGAGCGTTTGTTTCGGCAGAATGGTCTTATAGGTCACATAGTCATTACTACATGCCTGAAAAGGAACATCTATCTCAAACCACTCTTTAGGTTTCGGTAGTTTTGGGGTTATCAGCCTCTTGATGAATCTCATCTTTCATCTCTTTTAGTAGCATTTGTAAGTCTTCCCATACCAACGGCTTTGCTTTTGGATTACGAAGAAGGTAGGCTGGGTGATAGGAACAAAGAACTTTATGATGTTTATAATAAAACCACTGCCCTCTTGCCTGGCTGATTCTCAATCCAACTATCTTGTTAGAAGCAACTGAACCCAAGCAAACTATAAATCTTGGATTTACAATAGCAATCTGCTCTTGTAAGAAGGACGAGCAGTTATGCGCCTCTTCTGGAGAGGGAATGCGATTTTTAGGCGGACGGCATTTCACTATGTTCGCAATGTAAACATCTTTTCTTCGTAGTTCACAAGCCTTCAAAATGGAATCGAGGAGTTGACCTGCTGGGCCAGAAAAAACTTTTCCTGTTTTTGATTCCGTCTCCCCTGGTGCCTCTCCTATGAACATTATATCGGCGTCAGGATCACCCTCGCCAAAAACAGTTTGTATCCTATTTTGGCATAAGTCATAACACTTTGTACATTTTTTTACTTCTTCATTGAGAAGGTCAAGTTTGTGCTGTTGCTGTATTGGTAGTGTTAGTATAGTCATTATTTTACCTGTTGTTGAAGTTTATAATCTTTAGTCCTTACCGATTCTATTTGGTTTGATTTGTAATCTCTCAACTTCTCCCTCAGTTCCGCATCATATAAAGCCAACATTTGTATGGCCAAAAGAGCAGCATTAGTTGCTCCATCAATGGCAGTAGTGCAAACAGGAACACCGGGAGGCATTTGAACTGTAGATAGAAGAGCATCAAGCCCACCAAGACTGGATGCGATGGGGATGCCGATTACGGGGCGAATAGTGCGAGCGGCAACTGCTCCGGCTAAATGAGCCGCCTTTCCAGCAGCGCAAATAAAGATTTCGCAATCTTCGTGATGTTTCATATACGCCACTAAATCGTCCGGTGTCCTATGAGCACTCAAAACACGAACATCAAGAGAAACATCAAACTTTTTCAGCAACTCACAACAGGGTTTCACTATTTCCCAATCTGTGTCACTGCCTATTATTATTGCTATTCTCATAAAGTTGTATCCTTATAAAAGGGTATTGCTGCTACTTGAAAATCATCTTCGTAAATGATATATCCCGGCTTACGAGTTACAAGCATCTCTACTTCAATACCATGTTCTTGAAGTATTTGTATCAACTTTCTGGACTTACTGATATGTTCGTGAGCATCATCTTTGAACCAACAAAGAGCAGTAGGATTATCGTCCAACAACTTTTCAGGAGGTGCGTGAAGATTATGGCGAAACCAATCAAGGAAGTGTTCTATACCCACTTCGTAGTAAATAGATATATCGCCACTACGAAGTAAGTCATAGGCAGCCCCAAAGAACCCTAATCTTTGGTGAGAATCCTGGTCTTTGACGTGAACAACAAAACGAATATAGTTTCTCATAGCACTGATGATAATACTTCATCTTTGATTGGGCAAAGTTGAAGATGCCTATGTATTGCCTTTTGTAGTTCTTCTATTCTTTTTACTAACATATCACTTTCTTGTTCAGACAGAAGCATATCCTCTACCGCTTCTCTGGCTGCCTCATATTCATTACAATCCATCTCATAGTTATTCCTTATTTCTTGGCCAACTCCGGCCACAATCAATATAATCTTCAACACTTCTCTGGAACAAATAACCAATAACTGGCTGGTCAAAATCTCTCATTTGGAGTGTTGCTCGCTGGTAGAGCCAAGGCACACCTTCCAATCTATCCATTGAGCGAAGACAAGCATCATCCACTTCCCATATCTCGCCCTTGATAGAGTTGCCGTTCTTGTCTTCTACCATACAGGGATATCGCCCACAATCCCAAAGGCGATAGTTGGGTTGAGTTTCGGCTTCTTGGACAAACTTTTGTCCACGAAGATAGTGGTGATTTCCGTAGTTTTTCTTCAGGGTGCCGTACACGAAGCAGTAAGTCATTAGAGGACTCCAAACTCCAAAGTGTCGAAAGGAATGAAGCCATAGCCCATTGCCCACCGCTTCACTGTTTTAGCATTGACTCCATACTTTCTCCCTAATGTTGTTATTGCTCCATTATATTTCTTCCAATCCTTTACCATTTGATCCTTTGTTGGCTTAGGAGATTTCTTTCCCTTGAGTGTATTAGCGCAAAAACGAGAACAATGAATCCGATTGGGTTTCGTTGTAGCAAACACTCCCTTACAAATGGGACAAACAGGAGTTCTAACGCCGATTGGGTTGCTGCCTTCCTGTGCCTCTCTACAAAGAGCCGGAAACATTTCTTGTGCTTTTTCTTGTAGTTCCTTCAAGCCCCTAAGTCGAATCTGTCGCACTCTTTCTTTAGTAATATGAAGTTCTTCAGCCACATTCTCCAACGTTCTCTGTTTACAACCTATCCCACCAACTTCCCTAATAATATGAGCCGACTTTCTGTCTATCGTGGAAAGCAACCTGTTTATCATTGCTGCTGTTTCATTATATTGAACTATCTTTTCAGTGTAAGTATCTTCGGTTGCTACTTGAGGAAAAGCATCGGGGTCTTCTACCAAGTCCGATATGGCTTTTTCCTTGGCGGCTCGCTTATATTCTTTTGGAACAGAACTTGCGAAGTTTCTTATGAGAGCCCAAGTAGCATATGTGGAAAACTTCCATCCATAAGAGTAATCGAATCTATCAACCGCCAAATACAAATAACTTATACCATCGCTGAACCTATCGTGAAACTTATTATGAAGGTCACGATGTTTCTTGATAATAGAAATAACTAACCGCAAGTTGGCGGAGATGATTATGTTCCTTATTCGCTCAAACTCTGCTATGTCCAATTCAAATCTATCACACAACTCTTCGGTTGGATTGTGAGTAATCCTTCTTCTATAATAGTTCGCCCTGTATTTTAGGAAGTTTATCTTCCTGAATAAGTGCTGCTCTTGTGCTTTGGAGAGCAGCGGGGCGGAACACATCGTATTCACGCTTCCGTCTTCACCTTCTTCGGACAAATAAGATGGCTCAATGGAAGCAAGGTATTTTACTTCGTCAGGCATTGGAGACAGAATAACACGCCTTGTTTTTCTTTCCTTGAAACAGGGATTGTCTACGAACCGAAACTCACTGTATCGGCTCAAAAGTCGCTGAGCACGTTCTTCCAGTTGTGCGTTCATTGCTCACTTGGGAATAACAAGGTTTTCAACTTGTTCGGTAATCTTTTCTTCCGTGACGCCCAGTTCCGTCAAAATCTTATAAACTTTATTTTCCTTATTATGAAGCAATCCCAACAAAAGATGGTGGCAGGCAATGTTGTAAGTATGCCCGACTTCTATTGCGTGAAGCACCGTTTGTCGTGCTTCAGGGCTGAGCGGAACAGTTTGAACGTGAGAGAAATAATGCCCAGTCTTCAATCCTTGATTGAGCATTGTTTTCAAATGATCTATATCCACGTTCAAGTTTTTGAGTATTTGGAAGGCTATGTTGTTGCCCTCCTTGATAATCCCCAACAAAATATGCCCGTTGTTCACGAGCATATTCTTCCTGTCTCGTGCTTCATCGTTGGCGTAATCCAATACCTTTCGGACTCTATCCGTGAACTTGTCGTAGAAGAAATACATAACTCCCTTTCGACTTCTGTAGGTGTCGTAAGCTTTTCTTCCAAGATAGTTATAGTTCGCCCACATTTCAGCCCACATAGTATACCAAAATAAAGTTTATTCGTCAACCTTGAGGAACTGATTGTAACAATCTCATCGGTTCATCCCAAGGGTTAGTGTCTGCTTGAAGATACTTTATTTCGCCATTAGCAAACACCACACGCTTATCCTTGGGATTATCTTCATTTTGGTCTATCCAGCATTTACCAAGACGACTGTGTTCAAAAATAGTTCCTATTGGTTCTTTGATAAGTTCATTTATTTTGTAAATCCGCCAGCCGTCGTTTGGGTTCACAGCGGAAACCTCGATTCTGCCGTCCAAGATTTTCTGGATTGCTTCATCAACATATTCACCTTTTAGATCGAGGCAACCGTGGTAGCCAGCCTCATATGCCTGCTCCAATAACTCTCGCAAGTGCTGAACTTTGATTGCTGCTGATTTTATAGACATTTTACGCTGCTTCCTTCACAAATAAAGGTTTCCCCTTTATTACTTCTTCTGTTACAGTATACTTACCTTTGGGTTGCTCTGGAAGTTCAAACATGACGTTGAGCATAACTTTTTCCATAATACTTCGCAATCCTCTTGCTCCAGTTTGCTTTTCTTTGGCTTGTTTGACTACTTCTTTCAATGCTTCTGTAGTAAACTCTACTTCGCATCCTTCCAAGCGAAATAACTTTTGATACTGGCGAACAAGAGCATTTTTTGGCTCTATTAGAACCTGAAGCATCTCTTCTTCACTCAACTCACATAAGGAACTTACACAAGGTAAACGCCCAATCAGCTCTGGGATCAAACCAAAATGAACAAGGTCTTCACTACAAACTTGGGAGAGCAAAGCATTCTTTTCTTTAGTATCATCTTTATTTGGATTAGCACCAAATCCAATCCTCTTTTTACCAACTCTACGAGAAACCATTTCCTCAATGCCTACGAAAGTGCCGCCGCATATAAACAATATATTAGTTGTATCAACGGCAATATATTTTTGTTCTGGGTGTTTTCTTCCACCTTGAGGGGGAACATTACTCACCGTTCCTTCAAGCATTTTCAATAATGCTTGCTGGACACCTTCGCCGCTTACATCTCTGGTAATACTGACATTGCCTGTGGTTCTCGCAGTCTTATCAATCTCATCAATATAGATTATTCCTCTTTCAGCCAAGTTCACATCCATATCGGCAGCGTGGAGAAGTTTGAGAAGTAAACTTTCAACGTCCTCGCCGACATATCCTGCTTCAGTGAGTGTAGTAGCATCACCAATAGCAAATGGAACATTTAGCATTCGGGCAAGCGTTCTTGCTAAAAGAGTTTTCCCAGTGCCGGTCGGACCAAGAAGCAGTATATTGCTCTTCTCTATTTCGGTTGTGTCTTCGTCATTGAAAGAACGAATCCGTTTGTAATGATTGTGAACTGCTACAGCCAAAACACGTTTGGCGTAATCTTGCCCTATAACGTATTGGTCAAGAAAAGATACAACTTCTTTTGGTTTAGGAACATTGATTGTCGAGGACTCTTGCATCCGACGACGAGAGACTTCCTTTTCAATAATCTCAGACGACATTTTAGTGCAAGTTTCACAGATATAAGCCTGCGGCAGTTTTCCTTCTACTAATATACCAACCTCATGTTGGGGCTTACCACAAAATGCGCAAACGGGAGGGGAGGGAATAGTTTTTTTACGAGCCATTTTTAGCCTTTTTTGTTAGTTATTTTGAGACCGTTTTCTTCAAGCAGCTTCTTTGTTTTTTCTACTTCTTTTTGTTTCCTCCTTTCTGCGTTCTGTGTTTTTTTAGTTTCTTTTTCTTTCTTTGACTTTTCGTATTCTTTTCGCAACTTCATAACCTGTTTATATATTTCAGCAGGCAAACTCTCCAATGCTATTTCTTGTAGAAGAATGTTGCCTTCTGCTAATCGGTTTAGATAATAGGGCTCATCTAAATCAACCTCTTGGATTGTTGGGTAGTGATTGAAGTAAATTCCGTAGTCGCTTTGGAAATATCTTTTCAAAACACGAAGCCGCTCTTCTCTTTCGTCTATCTTGTTTTTATTTACCCAGCCCAGTTGCTTTATCTCTGCTTGGATTTCGTAATCATTTGATTCAAGCAACTCTCGTAGAGTCACTTCCTTCGTTACTAGAGTTGGCTCCTCGCCTTCGTAGCAACCATCATAATCATTTTTTATCAGCATCAACTTATACATTACTCTCTCCCTGGCATAAACTTTGTTCTGCCCTTTAATGGAACTTCCTTACTCAAAAACTTATCAAGAAAGTTTCTATTATCGTCAGTCAAATCAAGCAGATTAGGTAAATGGTTGATTGTCCAATCCTGATTGATATAAACTATTTCATCTGGTCTTTGTCCTTGAATCGCAGACCAGTTATTGTTGTGAAGTGTGCCCATTAGAACCGTTCTATCGCTCCACAACTCTTCCTTTGATTTATATTTCAATAGTTCAACTTTATACTCATCCAACTTTACAGATAGTTGGGTAGCATAAGTATCTATTCTCAAAGCGTGCTCATTGGCGGCAGCAACCTCCGACTTCAACTCTTTATTTTCCTTTTGTATAGAGGCTATTTGCTCCACCTTCCCTTGTAGAGATGCGCCAAATAGCACGCCAACAACAATAGCGCCAACAAGCAGCAAGAAACCAAAGTTTGCCTTTACGATTTCAAATATAAAGTTTAGCATTATACACCTGTTAGTTCATTTTCAGGAAAATCCAGACCTTGCCTTGCCTCTACACGAAGGGCTAAAAAGTAATCTACTGCTTCAACAGCAGTAGAAAACTCTCGGTAAAGCCAGTCGTGTTCGGGCTTTTTACGCTCTAAAAGCGTGCCTAAACGGGTGCTAGTATAATACCCATTTAGAGAGGTTCCGTCATCATCAAGTGGTTCATACGCCTGAACAACAAAATGATTATCTTCTTGGAAGATAGACAAATCGCTCAATACTTCAACGCCAAAGCCTACACCGGCATCAAGAAGCGTCAAAATGGCTGTACGCAAATCCATAGAATCCTCTGTTGGATTTTTGTTCATTATAGCAACAAACCAACATTAGTCAAGTTGACTGCCTTTCTACAGGTGGTTATACTACCAACATGGATACTGAACTTGAGTGTGGATGTCAAACCCATACAATCCCTAAAAACGACAACAATCGGGTCATCCTTTATGGGAAAACCTGGCACCCTCTTTGCGCCATAAAAGAGACACTTCATCAAATAGCTCATCTCAAAGAGCGAATAATCTCTTTAGAAAAGAGAAGCAATGAGTTTGACAAAATCCTCAAAAAGATACAAGAGGTTCAATGTCCTTATTGTGGTCGAGAAGTAGGCAACAACTGGGAGTTCTATGAAAAAGGAATCAGTTGTACTCAATGTATCACTGAGTTTGGCGAGGGCTGAGCCAAACCGATAAATCCTTCTTCGTCATCTCTCCCAAGTTTTTTATTTCTTCTGTGTAAAAGTCTCTCACAAACTCTCTGTCTTTTTCTTCCAACTTCATATCATCGTAAGCCACATTGTAATCTTTGACGATATACTCTTTGTATTTCTTGGGAAGAAAGTTTGTATTAACTCCTATCCAATCGTATAGTTCTCTAATAAAGTTTATTGGGTCTTTTACCATATCGTCATACCACATTATTTTGATCTGCTTTGAGTCAAAGTAAGCATACCAGTTTCTCAGATGTTTAGCGTAAAGCCCCCTTTCTTTGATAGTAGCATACTTCTGTTCATTTTTGGGATAATCCCATTCAAAAGCATCTCTAAAAGTAGTCCCAAAGGGGATTTTATTCAAAAATAAATGGTCTTTGTAATGTGAAAAAGCCCTATCAACTGGATTGCGAAAAATGGTAAATAACTTTGCGTCAGGACAAAACTCACTTATCAAGCAAGGAGCGTAAGGAACAGAAAAATAACCCGGTGTGTATTCGCCTGTTTTATATTTATTTGGTATTTTTCCTAAAATCCTAAAGTATTGGCGAAGGGAGACACTAAGAGTATCAAATACGTGAAACTCTTTCTTCAATACACCTTCAATGGTAGGCACTTTGACTTGCGGATGCCTTGCTATTTGAACATAAGCCCAGGAAGTTCCAGATTTTTGGGTTCCAATGCCCATCCAATCAGGATATCTCACTTCTTTTGTTCCTTTTCTCGCTCTTTCAATCTATTGACGAGTTGTTGGAGTTCTGGAACTTTCTTGCCGTATAATAGCAATCTAAGCAACTCTTTCAACTTCACTGCCTTTATCATAAATATAAGATAGTATGAAGATATTTGTTCAAGTAGCATCATATAGAGACCCGGAACTCAAGCCAACAATCATTAGTGCCTTGAAAAAAGCCAATCATCCCAAAGAGGTAAGTTTTGGTATTTGTCTTCAGGTTAGACCGAAAGAGATAGTTCCTCACCTGCCTCTCAGCAAACTCCCACATTGTCGAGTTGTTGTGATAGAAGCACTAAAAAGTAAGGGCATTGGATATGCCCGAAGTAAAGCACAAGCAATGTGGGATGGAGAGCCATATACATTACAGATTGATAGTCATATGAGATTTGAAAAGGGATGGGATGCACGCCTAATCAAGTCATTAGAAAACGCACCGAGCAACAAGCCAATCATCACTGCTTATCTTTCTGATTATGAAAATGAAGAAGAAACAATGAACTTCTGCTTAGGCGCTCAAAAGTTCAATCCAAATGGACTTTTATCCCTATGGGGAACAAGAGTAGCAATGAAAAGACAACGAGGTATGTTCATTTCAGGACATTTTTTATTTACTCGGTCAAACTTCTTTGAGGAGGTTCCACCTGACCCTGATATGCAGTTTTTGTACGAAGAGAGTTCATTAGGGCCGAGGGCCTGGACACACGGATGGGACATATTTCATCCATTTCAACCGATTATGAGACATCGTTGGGACAGAAAAAATAGAGGTTTGAATTGGGCAGATAAAGATGTAACCAAAGAAGGACAAAAATCTAATAAACTTTATAGGCAACTTTTAGGGATGGTTCCTGGATTTAGTAACTATGGCGTATATGGACTTGGAAAAGAAAGAGCATTAAAAGATTTTGAACGTGTAAGTGGAGTTTCTTTCCGCAATCAAGTCATCACCGAAGATGCCCGAAATGCTACGTTTAGATGGTAGGACTAATATCAGCGCCACCAGTATTAGATTTGAAAGTTTGGGTCATTGCCGCCCACTGACGAGCGTTACCTAAAGTTCCGCTAACTTCCCAAGTTCCAGACACATTGACCAAGCGAAAAATGGTGAGCATTCTTACGTCAAATCCATCACCGGCAGAAGTTCCTCTATCATGTAGAATAGTCCAGTTAGCTGCTCGCTTGAATGAATCGGTTGCTGGGCCTGCCACTCCAATCAATCCATAGACAAGTTCTTTATCCTGAACTGTTTGAGCAGTCAATCCAGAAGCAAGGAAGGTAGAAGCAACTGAACTATGAGCTGAAGCAAACTGATCTAACGGAGAACTGGTTTTCATCAATCCATGAAACTCATCACCGAAGATTACCCTACGAGTTGCAGAAGGATGAGTAACGGTGATTACTGTATTTTTTGGTATAGAATCAACGCCATTTAGATAAAACAAATCAAGCGTCCAACCACTATTGAAACGAACTTCGCCAAGTTGAGTCCAACTACGAGCCAGAGAATCAGTACAAGTTACAGGGCCACCATTTCCATCAATATAAGCACAAAATGCTAATATACCAGTAAATCCAGTTCCAGAAATCCCAGAAGCGCCAGTTCCTACTGTTATGCTAGTTGTAGTAGCTCCTGCGCCTGATAATACATCAGATCCATAGGTACGAATATATTTTACCGGATTGGGCAGAGTATCCCGCTGTTTTCTAGCAGCCATGCGACCCTTTTTCTTGGCCATGCGACCCTTTTTCTTCATCATGCGAAGACCTTCGAACTTTTTCTTCATCATCATAGTTCCCATATTGCCTTTACCCATATTCATAGAACCCATGTTTCCCTTTCCCATACCCATATCTATAGCTCCTTGTTAGGATAAAAATATATATGCTGAAACTTTACATTTTATCTATAACCAAAATACAGCATTTTCCCTAAATATGTTATGACTCGCCGTCAAAAAATGCTAATGGCTTGTATTGGGCTTGGATTACCCACTTGGATTGCCCTCAAAATGAGAAATCGTGGAGAGTTTTCAAGAAAAGAAAGAGTTGGTTGGGGAGCAAAAAAAGAGTTGAAAAAAGAGGAAGAAAAAAGAGACAAAGAAATAGCGAAAATCTTGGCTAGTGGCTTTTTTTATGATTTTTGAAGTGAAAGCAACTCACAGACTTGTCCTAACATAGCATTGATTTCCTCATAGTATTCGCCCTTCAATCCTATCCAAACATCCATCCAAGACATTTTATATTCATTCATAAAAACAGGGCCAATGCCAGCAAAACCCTCATACTTACACTTAGGTTCATCGTGTAAGGCGAAAGGCCCATCAATCATATAGCCGCAACGCTCCAACTTTATTTGGAATCGTTGTAGCAGTTCTTCTGTGGTAATATAGTTCATACAAAATAATCTTTGGTATCTATAACCTTTATACGCCCCGTTAGTGAAGATTTGTCCATTTCAACAATAGCATCTGCTACTTTCTCAGTAGGAATAAAACTCGGAAACCCATTTGGACAAATCGCATTGGCCCTGATGCCACATTTAGCAAACTCACTGGCGAGGTGTAATGTGGCTGTATTCAAGGCAGCTTTAGAAGCAGCATAACCAACTTGCCCCTCTGCGTATACGTTGATTGCTGAAATGCTACTAACATTTACAATGTTTCGGTTGAACTGACAATTATACTTATCAGTGCTCCAAAACTTCTTATATACTTTCGCCGCCAAGAGCAAAGGCGATACAACATTTACATTGAACTGTTTGTTCAAACTCTTCCTATTACAATCTTTTATATCATTCCACTCATAAAAGACAGCGTTATTGATAAGCAAATCTATTTGCCCAAACTGTTTTAGAGTTTCATCAACAATCCTATCTACATCTTTGGTTATGTCTGCCTCTATAAGAAAATGTCCGCCATTGTTTCGTTCTGCGGAGCGAGCAACACCCGCTATATTGTATTCCTTTCCATATCGTTGGACAAAACACCAACCTAACTTTCCTGTAGAACCAGAAAGCAATATGACTCGTTTCATTGATTGGGTTCTGCTCCATAATAACCAACTGCTACTTTCTTGTCCATATGAAACCACTGAACAAGACAGTTTCTAACATTTATCTTATTTTGTCTAAAAGCATGAAAAGATTTGGGGCTGATTTGAAAGACAAGAAAGCGGTTGTTGATAGGCGGAACCTTATCTATTTCTTTGCTTGCCTTGAATAACGCTGTTTCACCACCATCGCCTTCTTTCCATTCTGGGTTATTGAAATAATAGAGACAAGCCAAGCTTCTAACTGATTGCCCATTTTTATTACCCAAGTAAGTACACTGATGGTACCAAGGATTTACACCATTTTTCATTGGACTATTCTTGAAACCCACCAAATCATAATCATTATGAATATATCCATCCTTGCTTTCTATTTTGTGATGATGGAACTCGGCAATCGTATTCTCATTGAGAGTCAACTTGAAGAAACTATTTACAAAAAGCCGCCAAGGACGAGAAAAGAAAAAGTTGGAGAAAACCTTATCGCTTTTAGGGTTCAGTGTCCAACAATAAGCATCATAATGGCTAAAACGAGCAAATCTATCTTTTCTTGATTTTTCTGATAAACCAAGAGAAAGACGGACATCAAACTCTTTACAAAGTTGTTTGTAAAATCTCTTATTGAAAAGATTATCAAGAACTACATAGCGAAATGGTTTGTCTTCTATTGCTGTATCGTAATCTCCCAAGAAATCAGTCGGTTTTATTGGAAACTGGTGTGGTTTCTTCATGTACTAATCTAGTTTTATCAAAAGGTTTTCCAGTAAGATTACAGGCAGAAATGATTCGTTCTCTAATAAGAGATAGACGCTTCCAATCTTTGTCTCCAGCGTGATGGTCAATCGCTCTGGTTATATCCCAAGCATCTTCAGTGGAAAGTCCGAGTTTTTCAGCAGGTTTATGAGAAGTGCGCTCGTGAAATGTTCCGCAAAGAACTTCAGTCAAAGCAGTCATCGGATCATAATAACGGCCATCTTTGATGGCCCCAATATACGAACCAACAAACTGCCACGGATAATAATGTGAGCAGCTGTAAAGTTTATCAACAAACTCGTCAAGCGTCATTTATGATGTCCGCCTCCATGACCGCCACCTCCATGACCGCCACCTCCATGACCGCCACCTCCCCTTCCATTGCCTCCTTGATGGTGATTATTACCTCCACTATGATTTCCGGCATGGGCGACTTGTTGCGGATGGGATTTGGTGTGAGTTTGAGGATGATAAGCAACTGGAATAGTTTTTCCACCAACATTTTCGTTGGTAAACTTATAGGTTTGAGCTTGCTTGCCATTTACAATGGTCATCGTGTGATTGCCGCTATAGGCATAACCACGAGTTGGACACTGGTAGTTTCTCAAATCACAACCACGGAAAAAGCGCAAGAGTGGCCGGCGGCATCCAGGAGACCAGTGATAGTAGTATCCGGGTGAATAGTAGTAAGACGGGTATTGTGGCTGGATATAGCCGTTGTCATATATCGTTACTCGTTGGGTTTCACCAATACCAATAACATATGATTGCCATTCACTATGGATGCCAGCGATTACATAAGAATAAGTTCCAGCTTGAACATCTATGTTCCTTTGGTCGCCTGGTTGAACTACGAAAGTTTGCCCATTACAAGTAACGGTCATCGGGCGAGAGAAAGTATTGTAGAAAACAACTGTAGCGGTTGTAGGTGCTACTGCCGGTGGTAGAGTAGGTGTTGGAGGATTATCCACAATCAAAGGAGCACGCTTACCCGGAGAAGTATCTGCAAAAGCAGGTTGTTCCTTTTCAATCGGCTCTGTCTTCGCCCACTTACCTACTCGTATAATCTTTATCTCTTCTTTGATACTACTCATATCTTTCTTGAGTTGAGCAACCTCAGTTTCGGTTTTTTGAACTCTGCCGGTAAGTTCTTTTTGAATGTTATTGACGGCTTTTTGTAGGGAAAGGATATCCGCTTCTGTTTTCTGTGCTCTTCCAGATAAGTCCGTATGAAGAGCAGTAATGGACTTTTGGAGTTCAGTGAGTTGTTTGACAACCTCACCGCCTTTTTCTTGCCCACATACAAAGTGTGGAGCAAAAAGCAACAAAAATAAGGCAATACACTTTTTCACAATAATCTCCCAAAGTTAGTTGTTGTTGAAATCACGAATCTTTACTTGGCCCTTCTTTTTCTTTGCGTCTTGTTCTGCTAAAAGAGCACAAGCATCACAAAGATAGAACACATCTTCGTCCATAGGGCCATAAGTTATACGGACAAGTTTTGTAGCGAGTAATCTATTACATTTTTTACCAAACTCAGATGAAGAATAATCACACGCTTTTTTCATCTTTCAAGTTTCCTCAATAAATCCACCTGTCGTTGACAGGTAGCGCAATCTATGTGTATAGAAGCCAAGCGAGAAAGCGGGACTTCCAAAAGTTGTAAATCAGAACAATCGGCACCACAAAGAGCAATATATTCCGCTTCTTTTGCTTCGTGGTGTTCTAACATATTAGCAAGATGCTCAGGGTGAGCACCATCAGCAAAAATCATTATCATAAATCACCTACTAGGGCGTTTGATTGTCAATCCAGTTGAGATTCCCCATGTTTTTTTATGATGCTACTCAACGGCTCAAAATAATCATCATCGCTCGGACACTGCATATCTTTTCCGCTACCGGCATCATCAGCCACTTGCCTGTAAGTGGCGTAGGCATCGGATTCTTCGCTGCTTCCGCCATCAAAAGGATAACTACATAAAACCCACCTTTGAAGCAGCCCTTTTAGGGTCTGCAACTCTTGGACTGACAGTGGCTTGGCTTCGGATGATTTCACTTCTTTTCTCCTTTACTCACGGAAACAACCACCTTGACAGCCAGGTATTCCACAAAGTTTACACGGTTCCTTCATAGGTCGCAACATTGGGAACAAAATCACGTCTCGAATGTTTGGCTTCTTCAATAATACAGCAATCAATCTATCAATCCCAATACCAACTCCACCAGCCGGGGGCATACCGCATTTCAAGGCATCAATAAAATCCTGGTCTATTTCCTTTTGCTTACGAAACTGCTCCAACTGAATGTCGGGGTCATTTTGTTCTGTATAGCCAGGGCCGATTTCCATGCCGCCCATTGCCAACTCAAACATTTCAGCAAAGCGAGCATCTTCTTGACTTTGCTTGGCGAGTGGAACCTTGTCAGCTGGGAAATGGGTTACGAAAGTTGGTTCCATCAGAGTTGGCTCAACGTGTTCTTCATAAACATTAGTAGCATCTTCAAGAGGAGGGCTAAAACCCCTTTCAGCCAACAAATCCATCAATCGAACCCTACGAAATGCCGGTAATGTAATGTTTATACTTTCAGCAACAGCAGAAATCAAGTTTTGTGTTAGTTCCATCATTGTTTCATAGTTGCCGAAGGGAGCATACGCTTCCATTACCGTAAACTCTGGATTATGGCGGGTAGAAAGCCCTTCGTTGCGAAAGTTCTTACCAATCTCAAAAACCCTTCCCATATTACCAATCAGCAATCTCTTGAGGTAAAGTTCAGGGGCTATTCTTAGATACAGATTCGTTTCTAATGCGTTATGATGGGTAATAAAGGGTTTTGCTGCGGCTCCTCCGGCTTGGGGCTGCATAAGCGGAGTCTCGACTTCCAAATAGCCGAAACTTTCCATAAAACTACGAATCTTTGATAGAATCAAAGAGCGAGTCTGCATCACTTCTCTTACTTCAGGGTTGAGCAAATCAAGATGACGATTTCTGTAGCGGAGTTCAATGTCCGCCAATCCAGAAACCTTGTCGGGAAGCGGGGAAAGTGATTTGGAGACAATGCAGAAACGAGTAGCCCAAATAGTGGGTTCTTCCGTCTTTGTCCTACCAAGATTGCCTTCAACAACTAAATAATCACCCAAATCAAGCAAGCCGAGAATGCGCCACTGAGCATCTGTAAACTTGGACTTATCAAAAGCAAGTTGAACATGCCCAGAAGGGTCAGCAAAAGTGAGGAAAATCAACTTGCCGTGGCCACGCATAAGAGTAATGCGCCCAGCACCAACTTTCGTAGGGCCATCTCGGTGAGGGCCAGGCCCACATTCCTTATAAATAGAAGCAAGCGGAGTAAGAGAGACATCGCCCTTCCACGAGTAAGGGTCAATGCCCATCCTGCGCAACTCATCCAACTTCCTGCGGCGATCTTGCTCGTGAGTTGTTTCCATATAACTTTTATAGCGAAAGTTTGGGAAAAAGTCAATAGAAAAAAGGGGCCTGTTGTGCTCAGGCCCCTTTTTTCAACTCGGCTTACTTCTTGAGCCGATACTTCGTGTTGGGGCGCTCGCCGATGGTCTCGACGACGCCTTCCTTGACCAACTTGTTGATGCCGGTGGCGTAGACGGAGTTGGAAAAGTCTTCCGCCGTCTCGCTGGTGGACTCGTAGCCGATGCCGCCCTTGCTTTCGGGCATCAAAATCTTCGCCGTGATATCCGCACGACTCAGACCCGCCCGACCTGCCTGCTTCAGAACAACCGTGACGGCTTCGGGAATCGTGAACTTGTTGTTCCCACGAGCGCCACGGCCACGACCAACGCCGGTCTTCGGTTCGGCAGTGCGAGCAACCCTCGGCTTGGACGGACGACCACGCCTGGAAGTGGGCAGCGTCACAGGAATCGCCTCGGCTTCAACGCCAAGAGCCGCCTGCAACTTGGCGACCTGTCCCTGATGGAACTCCAGAGCGGACTGCATCTTGCTACGAGCATCATTGACTTGCGAAATGAGAGTGTCGGTCTCACTCGGCTGAGCCAGAGCCAAAGTGGTCTGCTCAACAACTTCTTGCTTGGCGGTGTTCGCCATTGGAAAACCCCTTTCATACAGAAACTTAAACCGTTTTTCGCCGCTGAACATACAGCAGCAATCAATCAACAAGAGTTATATTACCACAGCCATACAAGAATGTCCAGACCATTTTTCCATTTTTTCCAAAATAGCTATAAGTCCTTACATATCTATATGTTAGCGGTGAAATCCATTGTTGATTAGATCAGAGATAGATTCATTCTCGTGGATTCTGGCTATAGCTTCCGCAAATAACCGGGTAGTTCTTATAGTATCCAACTTTGTATAAACTAGCTCTGGAAGTAAGCGAAAAGGCCGAATCGTATCAGCTATGGCGATTCTCGTGTCTTTTTCTAAACTTGATAAGTTCTTATTAGCGTTCCCTACGAAAAGTCCATGTGTTGCGCAAACAGCAAGTATAGAAGCAGCTTCTTTATCATAAACTGCTTGAGCGCATTCCAAAACTGTTTTTCCGCTGGAAATCATATCATCATAAATAATAACGGTTTTCCCTTTCACGTCTCCCATTATATCGTAGCCACGGATTTCCTTACCTTGATGAACTTTATCAAGACAGGCGATTCCCGCTTCTATGTTTCTTGTGAGGCGAGAACTCATTATCTCATTGAGGATTTTACGAAACTTTCTTGCTCTACCTAAACCGCCGCTATCGGGAGATAAAACAACTAACTCCTTATCAAGCCAATCGTTCCTATACAAAAGATTATGTATGTACTCAGCAAAAAGCGTATTGGCTTCCAGAAGGTCGCAAGGAATATGATAGGCATTTTGCACTGCTGTAGGATTATGAACATCCATACATAAGATTCTATCCACCCATATCGCTTGAAGGATTTGCGCCATATACTTTGTTGTAATAGGCGCACGAGACCTATCTTTCCTATCTTGTCGAGCAAATGCAATATACGGAGCACAAAAAGTGATTCTTGCTGCGGAGGCGTCTCTCAAAGAGCCCAAAAAGATCAGTGATTTCATGAGTTTTTGAGCAACAGATTCATGCTCATCACTATAAAGTGATTGGATTACAAAGACATCACAACCTCTTACATTTTCCAAAGACCCACAATAACACTCCCCATCATCAAAGCAATATTCCTCGTGCTCACTCAAAGGTAAGTCGAGGTATTTAGCGATTTCTTCTCCGTAATCCTTACTTCCTTTGAGAGCAAAAAGTTTTATTGACCCCAGTGATCTCATTATTTATCTCTCCAAATTTATGAGAAAAGTATTTATTCAAAGACAATCGTAATATAATCTCCCATATCTGGATAAATCATGCAATATGGATTTATCTCTTTTACAAACTCATTGCTGGCTAACCAAACGCCCCTCTTAGAAGGAATAAGACCATCGCAAGTATGAGTTGCTGCGGTTCCACCGCTAACAGCATTGATAGTGTCTAACTCAACGCCATAGCACAATGTTTCTTTATTATAAACTCTAACAAAACCAGCTAATCCAATATATGCTTCTTTGTTGGGACTTAGAATAACGATTCTATCACCAATCCTCGCTTGGTCTATTGTTACTTTTTGTAAACAACCCTCCGGCAGAAACCAGCAAAACCCAGCAATGCCTCCACCTTCAAGGTTATGTCCTTTCACGTTTTCCGAAAACTGAATGCCTACATTATACTCATCCTTTATCTTCTTCACAATCCCAATCATTCCGGGACGAACTTCCTTTTTATTAGATTGTGCTACACTAATAATGTCTCCAAGTCTAAAAGGCATCTATTACCCCAGCTTGTATTTTGCAGGCTTGAACAGCATTTCGAAGCAAACAGGCGACAGTAATGATTCCGCAACCTCCCGGAACCACAGAAACCATAGATGCTCTCTCTCTTACGTCCATATCAGCATCGCCTTGTATCCTTCCATTTACTCTACTAATGCCGACATCTATTATCACGGCGTCCTTTTTCACCATATTAGCACGAACCACAAAATCAGGACGCTTACCAACAGCCGTTATTAGTATATCGGCAGAACGGCAAATCTTCTTCAGTCTTTGTGTATGCTCGTGACAAATAGTTACTGTAGCGTTTCCGTAAGGGCCTTCGCTGGCCAGTAAAAGTGAAAGAGGTTCTCCTACAATCAAACTTCTATTCACAATAACTGCTCTTTTGCCCTTCGTCTCAACGCTATTGTATTTGAGAAGTTCTATTATTCCTGCTGGAGTACAAGGAACGAGGCAAGGGCGATTTTGGCAAAGTTTTCCAATAGTGAGAGGATGGAAGCCATCTACATCCTTATCAGGATGAACGGCATCAAAAATGGCCCAGCGATTGATTTGTGGAGGAAGTGGCAACTGGACAAGAATACCGTGAATAGTTGAGTCGGCATTCCAGCGTTTTATAATCTTTACTAACTCTTCCGTTGTAGTGGTAGAAGGGAGATTCGTTCTTATACTTTTTATTCCAACTTCCGCACAACCAGTTTCTTTATTTCGCACATAAATAGCACTTGCTGGATCATCACCGACTAAACACACAGCAAGACAAGGTTGAACTTTCTTTTCTTGTAGTTCCAAGATTTCTTTTTTCAGTTCCTCTTTGATTTTATAGACAATCGAATCGCCATAAAGAAGTTTAGCAGTCACTTTTATTCCTCAATAAAAAGCAAACATACTTTTGGGCAGAAGCAAAAGAGATGTGTTTTGGTGATATGCTCAAGCCGCTGCAGTAGTTAGCTTATCTGTATATTCACTTAACTCTTTAGATTTTTCTTTGAAGTAATCCCATACTTCTTCTACAGCTTTTTCATTCATTGTCATTATTTTAGAAGAATCTACTCCAAAGACGCTCTTCATTTCCGCAACGAAGTAAGCGTTCGTATATGGTGCTGCTGGATATCCAGCAAGCTTCCCGAAATCTTTGAACTTGGTCGGTAAAGATGTTTTGAAAATCGACTCGTTATAAGGACGAGTATACCCATAACCTTCTGCCCAAGTGCCTCCAGAGATTCGCAAGGGCTTTTGACCCGCCAATCTACGAGGATCAGCTTGAGTAGTCATCGTTGAAAGAATGTGTGCTTTTGGATTCTTTTTGTTAGCTGTAGCTCCGCCATAGACACCACCATGAGCAAAACCGCCCAATCGCATCAAAGAATAGAAAACCGTAGGATCAGTATTCATATCCGTAAGGACGAAATAGTTGTCCTTGAAGATCACCGATTCTTTCTTGCCGAAAGCAGACACCCACGGCGATTCTTGTGAAAAGGCAAACTCGTTGAATGGGTGGTTCTTAAAGACATCTTTCGTGCCTTGACGATGGCAAGCAATATAAACATTATCGCCTTCCGGGTAGGCAACTCGGATGTCTCTTGGGAAATAAGGATTCATAAAGTGTCGTTCACCGTGAGAATCACGATACTTTACGAGTCCACCGAGACAGGGCATCGAATGACGCCAATAAGTAAAATACTCGCCATCACGAAGAACGGTGATTGTATATGTGAGACCTTGTGGTTTGACCATCAAAAAATCAATGGCTTGAAGCGCCTCTTCCTTGGTCTTGGTACGCACAAACTCATCATCACGATAAACAGATTTTGATTGAACGGCCTTAGCCCAAGACCATTTCACAGTCTCAATTTTGAAGTTGCTCACCATTATTCCTCTGGGGGTTCAGCAAGGGCTTCCAAGGGATGCTTCATACCTCCCTTGTTGAGCACCCAATCCAAAGTCCGCTTGATAATACAAACTTCTCGGCGATCATATTCCTCATCCGTATCTGGGTTGATGAGAGCGCTTCCTTTGCCAAGCTCCACTTCCAAATCGTGGTTGACTTGGCGAACAACTTTCATTGATTGAGAGTGGTTCAGATTTTCATCAGCACCAGCGTTTTTGGCGGCAGTGTCGATGTCTTCCACGCTTACTCGGCGCTTGCCTTTCTGCTTGCGAACGTTGGCGACCTTTTTGGCGGCAGCAGAAGCGTCCTTCTCGGCTTGTTGGAGTTTTCGTTTTGCTTCTCCAGCTTCGGTTGTGCGACCCTTCATCTGAGCCGCAACGATTTCTGCTTCCGCCTCTTCAATGGTCTCAAATGCCTTATCTTGCTCATTTAGCGCCGTTTGCTCTCGCACTTCAAGCTGATAGACATTTTCCTTCAACGCTCCGTCCAGCACTTCATCAATCTTGTCGGCTGAAATTTGAAGGAAACGAAGGGCTTGAGTTCTTCCCAGAGTGCCCTTCTCCATACAATCCAGAACACGCTTGTTGGTATTGAGTAAGGAATGGCTTTGAGAAATCCACGCTTCGCTCTTGCCGAAAGTTTCGGCTTGCTCGGAGCGAGTAAAACCCGCTTCCTCCATTCGCTTACACTGAAGCAGCAACTCGTAATCCGTCAAATGCTCATGTAGAAGATTTTCAAGAACGGCCTGCCGGATAGCATCCTTGTCATCGTTGGCGTCAATAACGACACAACACACCTCAGTATAAACTTTATCGGCTGGTTCCATTTGCTTCGTGTTTCGGTTGTAACACGGCGTTTTAGTGCGAAGCAACTCTAAAATAGAACGAAGACGCCGCTCACCAGCAACCAGCTCAACTCGGTTGTTCACCAAGCGAACCTCAAGTGGCTGCTTCAAGCCGTCCTTTGCGATTGCTCTGCGCAGTTCCGCCATTTTCTCCGGTGAGAAACCGGGATTAGTATAAGTGCGTGGGTTCTTGAAAAGCACACCCTTTGTTTTGGTGCCGCCTTCCTGAACGATTTTGATGGCCTTGGGGTCAAACCACTCAATACCATCACGCCCCTTGCTCAACATAGGTCATCCCCTTCTTGTAAAGTTTATCCGTAAGCGCCCCAACCCTCAATGTCGGGACCGCCCGGACTGGTTGTTTCTTTTGGAACTTCCTTACTTCCAGGTGTCACTGTAGCCATTGGAACTTGAGTAAGTCGTATCGGCAATAGTTCTTTCCTATTCCAACTATAAGAAGAGCCAGCGTTGTATCCACCATAAGCAGTTGAGGTATGGTGATTGCCCTGTATAGCGTGCTTACTCCGACGTTCTTGTGATTCCGTAGCCGCAAAAATCACGCCATTACAACAAATACAAAGCATATTTTGTTCTTCATCATGATAGAATCCACCTACCGAAGAAAGCAGTTTCTTACAGTGAGGGCAGATTATATCCTTTTGTACAGCCATTTTCAACCTCAAGTTGGACAACGATCACGGCGAAGGTCTTCCTTGATTTTGCCCAAGTCAATAAACTTCGTGGCTTGTGATTGTAAAGAACGGGCAGTAAAGTCAGGGAAAAAAGCTACTTCTACCTTGATACAATACCGCTCAATCACATCAACGACCAAATCCTTGTAGTCGGCATCTCCGGCTACAAGGATAATCGTATCGCAGCGATCATCCCGACAAATGCGGTCCATATCTCTGATAATAGAAGCGTCCAGACCCTTTTCTTTTACACCGCCATCTCGTTCTACAAGAGAACAGGCTTTGAGATAGAAGCCCTGCCAGCGAAGCCAGTTATAGAAACCCTCTCGCTCTTGGCGTTTTCGGGCGTCTTCCTCTTCCAAATGAGCATTGCGGTCAAAGTCCGAATAATAAATACGAACTTGCCGTAAAAGACGCCCAGCAGCAAGGAAGTTTACCAACTTGTTGTAGCATAACCTATACTGCCCAGTGGTGTCAACCTTTTTTACTGTGAAGTTTAGGTTCGTGTTGTCTATGAGAATAACAACACGTTCAGAACGATTGGAGAGTTGCTCAACTCGCTGCTGAAGGGCCGTGAGTTGTTCTTGTAAAGCACACAGAGCGTCCTTGTTCTCAGACATATGCCGCCCCCTAACTGTTGGTTCAACTTTCCTGATTGTAGCATCTCGAAATAACAAAGTCAATCCCAGAGCACTTATTTTCTAAAACCTTGGGATTGACTTATAAAAGTTATACAGCAGCAACTTCCTTGGGTTTCTTGCCGTCCACCAACTCATCACGAAGTACCGTCACATCCTTGTCCGCCTCCACGCCCAAACGAACATACCGACCTATATCCAACACTTGAACCTTTATTTTCTTTATTGTTCCATCTGGAAGAGGAACATTGAAATAAAGACTTTGCATATTTTTACGACTCAAAACTAACATTCTATTTATCTCCTTTTAGGGATTGAACATTTCTTCTTATGGTATTCACCCTTCGCAAACTTATTCCATTTGTGTTGGGCATCTACATATTCAACATACCATTTTATTGCCACATAAAAACACCAAACATACATCCGAGCAGGCCACAAAAGTTTCCAACAAATCCGTTTGAAAGTTCGGAAATCTCTTATAGCTGTATCTTTTATTTTACATATCAAGCATGGGAAACTGCATTTCTCACATTTACTAATCGTAATCGTCTACCTTACTATTCTTTTCGGAATAAATCATTTGCATCGGCATATTCCAAGGTTCATTATCAGAGCACAACTCAATGACTTCACCCTTCTCAAACTGCATTATCTTACTGCCATTTGTTTTGGTAGCAATCCAACAACGTCCACGAGTGCTATGTTGAAATATAGTTCCTTCGGGAAGTTCTTTCAGTTCTTTGACTTTATAAACTTTAAACTGATCATTAGTGTCTTTTTTTTGTGCCTCAATGAGCAGTTCTTCAATGTAGGTCTTCTTGAGGTCATAGCATCCCTCGTAGCCCATATCAAAGGCTTTACCAAGCAAGGTTACTAATCTCTCAAGCGTGATTTCCATTTCAGTCACCATTGCCCACCTTATAAACTCTAACACTCTTCTCCCGTTCCAAGCGTGTTTTTCTTTCAGCACACTCTTTACAGAAGCGAATGCGAGTTTTGTCTGGTGAGTAAAACTGCTTGTTACACCACTCACCTGATACTAAACGCCCTAAACATCTCGTTACCCCAGGAAGGCCATCGTTTCGCATAATACTATACCACAAAAATCAAGATTTTCCAAGCCATTTTATATCATTTTTCCCAAAATCATTGTGTAGGCGAGCAAATGCAAAAAGCAAGTCAGAAAGACGATTTAGGTAGATGATAATCTTTTCATTCACCTCACTATTATGGTATTTGAACATTTCCACAAAATCCCGCTCCGCTCTACGACAAACAGTACGAGCGAAATGAAACCACGCTGAAACGGGAGTTCCACCAGGAAGGATAAAGTTCTTGAGTGGTTCTGTTTGTTTTGATGCTATGTCTATTTGATTCTCTAAAAAGAGAATATCATCTTCTATCTTGGGATACTTCGTTTTGGAAAGCGAAACTTCTGCGCCTATTTGGAATAACTCCCCTTGAATCTTACGAATCAAAACTTGCTCAGTAGTAATAAGACCAAGTAGAGCATTCAACTCATCAATGGAACCAAGAGATTTGATTACTAAATCGTCCTTGTAGGTGGTTTGTCCATTACCTAATCTGGTTTTTCCTTGATCACCCCGTCCTGTGTAAAGTTTCACTTTAGTTCATTTACCTCCACAAATCCACGTCTTCTTGTAGAGACAGCTCCAGGAAGAGGTATATAATCATCGGGAGGCTTCTCGCCAACCTTCTCAAGAATAAACTTTAAAATCTTGCGCCTTTTTGTAATGCCCAACCAAGCCAATGTACTCAAAGTAGCGCCAAAACCTAAAAAGAATAATGGAGTTTCTATTTCTGATAGAGAAGGGAAAAAATGAGCAAGTAGTATTCCCAAACCCGAAAGAGTACCACCGCCCAAACAACAAACAACGATGGGAACTGCTATGGCAACAGCAAGGACTATTAGTGCGCCCACCAAGAGCAATATAATCGCACCACAAGCCATAATAAAGTTGATGATTTTCTTCATTTCTTTTTTTCACAGAAAATCAACTGCATAGGATAGCGCCACATTGAGTCGTAAACATCAAAAGTAGCAGACGAATAGCCCGACCTAGCTGCGAACATCATATACTTTTTGTTAGAAGCAGTAGCGGCAATCCAGCAGGGGCCAAGGTAGGAATGGTGAAATATAGTGCCGACAGGAAGTTTTTTCAGTTCAGCAACCGTCCAAACACGGGCCGGAAGTATTCTGTCTCGGTAGATTTTTTTGACCATGTATCTCTTCCACAATCGCCTTAACATCGCCTTCTAAACTTTCAATCACAAGTGTTGTTTGATTGACGCCAAAAAGAACATAAATCATTTCATTGCAATATTCGTCTACTGGATAATCGTAATTGTCTACTGGATAATCGTAATCCCAAGCGTCCTTCGCTTCTTGGCTCTTGTATAAGAAATAATCCTCTTCACAATCTTCCAAGACATAGTTCGGCCAGTATTTAGCCACTACGCTAATAATGTCGTTTATATTGCAAGCAAAGGGAACTATAATGTCTATTCCACCGATTTCCATTTATATATCTCCAAAAAAGCCCGCCTGAAATCAGGCGGGCTTAGCCGGTTTTAGTAGTGCGTTGGAACACTACGAATGGCCTGAATGACCTCTTCATCGGTCACATCAGATTCCTCCACAAAGGAAGTATCTCCAGCGTCCGTGAAGATAGGCGTGCCGTTCTGAACATTGCTTCGGATCGCCTCTTCCAACTTCATGCGCCTCTCGGTTAGCGTCTGCATTGGACTTCTCCCAAAAAGGATTGAAAAAACCCAGAACCAACTTTACCATTTAGAAAATAAAAATCAAGTGATTCTCATTGGTTCATTCCAAGGCCAATCATTATCTTGTAGATACATTATTTCCTTGCGGAAGTTTATGGCTTTTTGCGCCGAGGGAGCAGCAGGAATAAAAACAGAGCCTTCTCCCAGCTGAGAGTGATAAAGTTTAGTGCCTGTGGGGAGATTCCTCAACTCTTCAACGGAGAATACACGCCAGAATCCTTGTTCTCTACTTTTCAAGGACTCTATAATCTCACCAATGCATTGTTCTTTCAAGTCAAAACAACTTGAACGACCACACTCAAACGCTTGATTGAGCACATCTACTAACTGATCATCGGTTATTTTCAATCTTCCAATCATTTGTATCGAAGACCGAGTTCAGTAAGATTGTAGTCCTTATCAAACAATCCCATTTCAATAGCACGCTTTACGAGTCCACGCATCCAAGGACAGCCATAAAAATCTGTGCTGCGTATCCACTTTTTCAAATCGTAAGCGCTCTGCTTCAAAACCCAACCTATTCCTCGTGAATAAGGCAGGCCAGTTGGGAACTCTCCTCTATCAACTCGTTCCCTAAAACTTCGAGCGTGCTTTTTGGTCAGCATATATCTACACCAGACTCAAGTGTTTCTTGCCCTGTGATTTTAGCAATGACTTTATCGCCATTGAGCAATCTTATACAAGGATGAACGCCTTCAGTAAGTCCTATATATGCTTGTTTTGATCTAAGCAACTCTTTGATTGTAAATGGGTCAAATCCCTCAGCGGGAATAAAGTGGTGAGTAATAAGATTATACTCTTCCACTGTTATTTTTGGTAAGGTTCTCATATCTATCCTTCCATCTTATATGGCCTAACCTCCTTCACTTGAAATGCGGGCTGTTCAATACTATAGGCTAAACAAAACCAGCCTTGTTCTTCCAGCATTTTTATGAAGTTAGTCAAACCAGTATAATACGTACTCTCCTGGGTATCAACAGCATACGCTTGCTCGTCTTGTTCCCAGACAATATCATTTACTCGCCATTTCGCCCCATCCTTGCCCTTGATTATCATTTTCGCAACAGGAGGAGCCGGAAGCAGTTCGTAATGAACAAGAACCACTTCCTTCACCTTCCCGTCAGGGCAATCGTGGACATAAAGATGCTTCCGAAACAATACTTTATATTGCTGGGGAAGCGGCGGTGTCCTTCGCATTCTTTTTCTTCACTTTCTCAATCTTCGGGCTTTTAAGTTGTCCAGAAATATCATTGAGAAAACCTTCCAGAAGATTATCCAGAAGTTGCCGTTCAGTCAATCCTTTATTGGAATGGCCATCTGAAAAATCAATAGCAGCCAGAAGGCTCCAACCCTTTTTGCCTCTTTCTCGCACTTGCTTCTTGCGTGGGCGATAGAGTATTTGTAATCGGTTTTCTTTCCTTAGAACCGCAAAAGCCAGATTTTTCCCCAGCGCATCCGTAAATCTCGTCGTCATTTCGCCTCCTCAATAGAAAAACCACCTTCTTCGTCAAACACGATTTTTTGGTTCAGGAGTGGCGCTAGTTTTTCATTATCTTGTCTTGTGTAATATATTCCGTTAGCCAAAGTAAAAAGCAACTTTCTAATGCCTAAAACTTGTTCAGGTGTAAAATGAACATTTTGGAGTTTGACTATTTCAGCATTTAGTTGTTCCCAAGAATCTTGTTGTGGTCTTCTAACCGAAAAATAACCTTTACGATAAGACACAACATTCTGCCAGAGCATTGCCCATTGCTTCTCTGTTTCTAATGAGTTATTCTCACGCTTGCCTTGAAGTTCTTTTCTATTCCTGTTGGTTTCTTCTAACAAATACATTTGCTCTCGTTTTGCTGTTTTGAGAGCACTACACAAACTCAAAACCCAACCCAAAAAAATAGCTGGGAGGAACGCCCAAAAAAGAAGGAGGCAGAAAACGCCTAAACTGATTTCCATTGTTTTCTGCCTTTCTAAACTTTATTCTCCAGCAACAGCAGGGATTGCCGGTTCTTCAGAAACCTCTTCTTGTGCTTTCTGTTGGAGAACCTTCATTTGTTCCGCTTGGGCTTGAACAAAACCCATAATAGCTTCCATTTGCTCTTTGTCGGCAACCGGCTCCAGTTGAGCACGAATTGATTCAACAAGGGCTGGAACATCGTAGGTCTTATTCTTGACTGCCTCTTGAATCGCTGTCTTCAACTGTGTTTTGATTGCCTTCACCGTTTCCTTAAGAGCAGCCGAGCGGTTTTCCATTGTTTTGAGCCAGTTGGTTGAAGAAACATCCAACTGCCCACGAATAGCATTACACAACTCATCAAACGGCGTTTTCTTCCGCAACTTGACGAGAGATTTTGTGATGGCATCATCGCTCTTTTGGTAGAAAAACTGATACCAGCCATCAAACTGAGTGCTTTTTTTAAGAGCAGCAGCGGTATGCCCGTCCAAAAAGCGAGCAATAGCCTTTTTTGTGGAAGCAGTATAGTAGAAAGAGTAAAGGGCCTTCTCAAAGCAAGCTGCCGTGCGTTCTTTGTAGTTTTGGCCACAGCGAAGCAAAGCAGTCAAAAGAGAACGGCGCATCTTGTATTTCCACCACGGACTCATACGAATCCATAGCACGCTCTTGCTGATGGTTTTTTTGATTTGGAGGCGGTCGGCTTCAGGAAGTTTGATGATTTCTTCAATAGTCCTAATGAAATCAACAACATCGTCTCCAGCGCCTTCATTATGACAGAAAACAAACTCCATTATGTTCTCTGGGCTGGAGACTGAGTGGAAGCGGTCACGGCAACCTTCCCATTGGATGTTGCCGCCATTGATAATGCCAAAAGACCCTTGAACATTCTTATAAGCAGTAGATGGAATCTTTACCTTATCTTCGGCTTCGGCAGTGATTGCTTTCGCCTTACCAACCTTGGTCATTACCTTATCCGATAGGGACTGCTGCGTAGCCATTAGTTGCTCCTGATTGGTTGAACTTAGCCAACGAACCCATTTTAGTTTCTAAACAGGTATTAGTCAATCCTTTTTACAGGATTTCCTGTGTTCCTCAAAGTATTGAAACTTGATGTTCTTTTTACAAACAGGGCATTGAGCGCAACACGCAATCATATGAACTATCTTCCGTGTTGATGTATGGCACTTACAATCGCATTCTTGGTTCATTTGGTTGTATCATTCCTTGGAAGTAGAGTAACCGTTTCATTTCTCTCACTAAAAGCCGCCCACAACTTACAGGTATTACCTGTATGTCCTTGGTCATAGTTCTTGTATTCAGCGAGAAGGATATAACCGGCTTCTTCGAGGGCTTTACAAGCCTCTTTTTGATTGCTTGTTACACAAAGCGTAACGCCCTTACTTTTCAACGCTCGTAGGTCTTTCACACTTGGAGCAGAAAGCCCAGACAACTCAGAAACAGAGCACCCCATATAACTATTATTCTTGGTAGGCTTGTAAGCCATTGAAAAGTCCTCTAAAAATAGACATTAACGAGAGAATCGAGAGTAGCGAGGGAGGGAATCGAACCCTCACGCTCTTACGAGCAGCAGCTTTTAAAACTGCCGTGGCTGCCATTACACCACCCCGCCATATCTTTATTTAGCAAACTGCTACCTGAAATCCTTTTATTTTATTATCAGGAGTTAGCTCCCATCTAATCTCTAAACGCCCATAAAAGCACTCTTCATCCAAATCACCACTATCCATAAGGTCATTTAGGTGTTTTTGCGCAGCAGTCTCTATTTCCTTGACTAAAACCTTGGCGGAATCTTTCCCTACATAATCTTTATCAAGATGCCCAGCAATATACTCAGCACACATTTCTTTGGCTTCTACATTATCTAACCAAACATTGAACATCGTCAAGAACTCCTGACTAAAAGATTATCTATCAGGCGCAGCCAACATTCGGCCCATAACTCCAATCTTCCCCATCAGATTGAGTTACAACCATAGGTTTTTTTACAACACCTTCTTCCAAATCGCCACTAACTTCTTCTATTTTAACAATCTGCCTCTTCTTTACAAGCCCTTCTACTCTCGCAATCTCCAAGACAATAGGAAAGTCAACCAATTTTCCAGAATACGCCTCTTTGCCTTTCCCTGCTGAAACATTCCAACTATCAAAAATCCAATCCGAACCAGAAATGAAGCGATAAACTGCTTCAACAGGAGCAAAACCTGGGATTAGGATAGTAAAGGCGTGTTCCTTTACAGACATAAACTTTTCATCATCGTAGGGTCTATCCCATTTTACATATTTATTTACCTCTTCTCCCAAATCATATTGGGCTTCACCAACTAAACTACGCCATTTACGAGCCAAACCACGCTTTTTCTCATTTTCTTGGTCTTGCTTGCATTGTCGCTTTTCTTCTTCTTTTTGTTCTTTCATTTTATCCAAGCGATGTTTTCCAATAGCGCACAAGCGTTTGATAGAGAGCATTGGATCTGCCTTTACTAAATCGCCAGGACCAAAATACCACTTGTCTCCATAGAGAGCAGAAAGGTGTTCCGTAAACTGAACTTCAATCATCCCGTTAGGTTGTATTTTAGTGATAATGCCTTCTTTGCCAAGAAGGTTTTTATCCTTGGGCATCATTCCCCTGATTACGATTACAGCATCTTTTTCTTTAAAGTTTATATGGAGCATTGAACACGAATAACAGAAGCCCTTACCAGCAGAGTAGCAATACTCTATCTTGAGTCCACATCCCAAACACTCCCAAGTAGCCATTACTACCCTTTTCAGTAAATAAATCCACGCTCTATTGTAAAAAGACAAATAAAAGCAATCAAGCCAATAAATAAAACAGATATGAACGGCTTTTTACAGCATTACTACCTGACCGAAAGCATTGCCGACTATATGCCAAAGTTTTTCGCCTTCCTTGAAAAACAACCGAACGACTCAGTGGTTCATTTTACCAACTGGAACAGAGTTGGGTTCAATCCCAAGCCAACGCATCAAGACCCTATTGGTGTCTATACTTTTCCAAAGAAATATGTTATGAGTCCGCAGTTCAAAAATAATAGCAGTTTTTTTGGAATGAACAATGCTTTTATCTTACGAATAAAGTCAGGATTTAGAACACTAAACTTATCCACTATATCTGCTTCTGAAGTTCAAAGATTGATACAAGCAATGGGACTAACTGAAGGCGACCCAACAGGACACCACTCTCTAAAACAAGGTGTTCAAGCGAAGCCGGGACATCTTCTTTGGGATGCGCTAGAAAAAACCCTTCAACAAATGAACATTTATGGACCAAAGAAAAACTTACAATGGAACAAGCTTTTCAAAAAAGCAGGCATAGATGTTTTAGTAGATGATGGCGATTCAATCATACATCACAATGAACCTTATCAAGTGGTATTTCTTACTCCTGGTTCTTACCAAGAAATCACCTTCTTCCAACACGGAGTTGATAAGATTTATAAACAACTCGCTTTTCGCATTATGAAAATAGCAAGCAATAAGTTATTTGATTCAGAGCCACGATTTAGTAGTCACAAGAAATATAGTGATACAACAATATACGCCTATGGTAAATACAAGGGAAAACCCATTGTTATTTGGACTACCTTCTATGAAAAAGAAAGAAAAGTTCTTGACCAGCCGCTAAGAGTAACTCTGAATCTATCTTCTCATTTTACTAATAAGTATTCTCCCGAATCTTCCAAAGATGAAAGAAGCGTAGAAGTATCTTTCAACCCCGAAGACCCAAACATAGAAGCCCAAGTAGAGAGGGCAGTAGCCAACTTCAAATCTCAAATGGAAGAGCCAGGTTACTTTAGAGAAAACAAAAGTGAAGTTGTAAAAAAGTTAGTTCAATCAGCGTTGAAAATACTTGGTTTGACGGGCAACATAAAGAAAGACAACGAGAGAGAAGGATGGGAATATAAGAGATACTACAAAGGTGTAGGAACTTTTACTATAAGGGGCTTTTATTCTGGTTATGGAGAAACGTATCACCTTGCTATGTCTTTGAAGGAAGAAGATGGAATGACTTTACATGGATACGACAAAGCAGATATGCCTGCTAAACAAGTAGAAGCCAACCCAGAAGCATCGGCATTAGAACTACTAAAGAAAAGTTTTGATTACTGGGATGAAACTCAAGAGAGATTATATCCAACTGATAGGGAAAAGTACGATGCATCTGATTGGCGTTCTTACGAAAAAATAAAGATTGGAGAAAGATGGAAAAAGTTTATAAACTTTATGCGCAAGAAAATGTCCAACTACCTACCACTATTTCACAGAAACCAGTGAGACAAATAAACAAAGCCCAAACCAAAAATATACCCAGCGAGTACGTCACTGGCCCAGTGCGCACATAAATAAGTCCTACTCAATCCTACCAGCGCAGCAAGTCCCAAAGCGCACCCTAACAAGTAATGAGCCAAAACAGGGAAAGAATGCCCAATATGAAGAGCCAACATAGAGTAAAGAACTACACTTGAAACTGTATGTCCGCTGGGAAAACTACAAAAATGAGGAACAGAAATAAAATGATCTACTCCTGCTGATTCCCAAATGTGAGTATCTGGATCATAAGGAAGTGGTCGGGGGCGATGAACTACTTGCTTGATAATCGTTGTAAGTAAAGAACTAGCAAGAAAAATACCACCGATTATCGCCATTACCTTGAAAGAACCAAGCAAAAATAACACGCCTAAACTAAACAGCAAAACTGAAACAGAGCCAGTAACCCCACCAAAGGAAGTTATATCACGAAAGAAATAAGTTGCCCACTCGTTATGATGGGCTTGCATCCACTTGAAAACGGCTATATCTATTTTGTTGTTCATAACTCTATATATTGTATGAGACGGGTAGTTTTTTTTGCTGTTTTATTGGGAGCACTTTCTTTCCCATCCTGTTCTAGTGATTTCTTCAAGAACTTCGGAGTGAAATCGAGCGAATCCATAATGGTAGAACAGTTGGACAATCTAAGAAAACTAACAGAAATACTCCAAATAATCAAGGATGATGTGACGGCAAATGAGGCAATACCACACATAAGGGAAGTGGTAATCAAGGCAAGAAAGAACAAAAAAATACCACTAGCGGAACAAAGCAGACTTATGGGGCAGTTCAAGGAAGAAATGGAAAGTACAAGTGAAGGCTTTGAGAAGGAACTGAGTAGAATCTCCAAGTTGAAAGACGGGAAAATGATTGTTGGAAAGATTCTTTTAGCTATAAGGAACTGATATGCCTCTATCCACTATAGTAAATCAAGACATAAGATATATTCGCAACTGGTGCCCCATCACTTGTAGCAGCGTTACGGGAACAGGTAATGGCGCTTGCCCTTGCTTATGCTTCCATTGTTTTGACCAATGTAAAGATGAATACCATAATGTTGATACTCCAAGTGGAAGGCAAGTTCTTGCGGCTAATCCAAACTCTGCTCCTTGCTGTTTTCCATTAGAGCCACCTCCACCGCCTACACCAACACCACCTATTTGTTGTTCCACGCCGGTCAGAGCGTCAGATGGATTGGCAAAGTATTCGGCGAGAATGGGAAATATCAACTACCCTGCCTGTTGCTAGATGGAGAATATAATGTTTAAAATATGGCTTGAAAGCACTTTCACTGATTTGTACCAGTCTGCTGTAGATGCCTTCCCCCATACTACGAAAAGGCAACACGCTACGGGAGAAGTTCAAATACACGAAATGTCTTGGCTTCCCTTTATTGGTATGAGAACTTTGCTGTTACGGGCATTAGCCATAAACGAAACTAGCGGCACTCATTATAGACCTATCATTCTATTCAAGAATGTCCAATACTCTAATGAAGGAAGCGACTTGATAGACATTGTATCAAGCGACAATGGATTGAAGTATAGATTAAAAAGATTGTCCGAGGATAGAGATGTGCTTTTGAGATGTCAGTGCCAGGATTACGCCTGGAGATTTATTCACTGGAATGCCTTAGACAAATCAAACTATGGAAGGGATAGAAAACCTTATGAGGCAATAAGCAACCGAGGCCCAATCAACCCAACGGAATCCCCTGGAATGTGTAAGCACCTCCTCCGTCTAATGGAGGTTCTACGGGCGGCTCGCTTGGTATAAGAGTTTCCTTCTCAATCTGCTCTTTGGTCTTCCCTATAAAATCAAAACCATCAGGAATAAAAAGATACTCACTTCGGTCGCCAGGCCAAGGAACGTGTGGCGTGATTGCTACTGCTTTTCCTTCGTAATCAAACCACACTTCCCTTATTTTTTGGTCGTGTCTGGCTTGTTGGTGTCTATCCATCATTCTAACAACTCGGTTTCGTGCTGTTCCACACTTTGAGGAACTTCGGGATACTTCACCATTTCATCTATAAAAGCCAAAGCAACTTTTTGGGACTTCTCGTGATCAGGAGTGGCGACAATCTTCTTGAGGTTTCTGTCTTGTCGCCACTCCACAATATAGATTTTCACTTTTTCTTGCCTTTAGAGTTATCTATCATATTCCTGATATCAGAAACAATCTCAGCAGTCCTGTCTTTTTCAGAGCCAAAGTCGGCAATCTGGTTCTTGTCGCTAAAAAGGTTAGTGACTTGGGTTTGGCCCTGCTGACGTGCCTTCATATACTTCTGGACGCTTTTGGTGTTTTCACGCATGGCTAATACAGAAGCAGCACCACCACGATTTGACCATTTAGCCATATTGCTTGCTTCAAAGCCGAGAGTATCTTGAACTTGGCCAAGGTCTTGATTGGCTCCAAGATAAGTGAAAGTCCAGCGTTTGGTTGCTTGAACCTTCTTTATCAGTTCGGCTAAACTCTTTGCGTTGTATTTGGTTTGAGCGCCAGGACCAGGATTTTCTTGTCCATCACTGATAATAACAACAAGATAAGCCGTATCAGGATCATCGCTACTGGTTTCTTTGAGTAATCTTTCGATAGTATAACCAACAGCGTCATACATCCTTGTCCAGCCCTTATCAGGGTCGTAATCTTCAGAACGTATATCAGTAAGGAAGTTGATAGAGCGCTCAAAATAGTTAGGCATTACCGTACTATCGAAAATAATCAAACTAACGGTGGTTTCACCGGAGTCAAGATTACTTGCCTCTTCTCGTATGGATTGAATCTGTTCATTATAACCTTTGATGGTTTCAGCCCGAACTTTTTTCATCGAGCCGCTTCTGTCTAAAACGATGGCAATCTTAGTCTTCTTTCGCATTGCTTTTTCTCCTTGAGGATGCGAGTTCGCAAACAACTCTTACAGGTCACAAAATCAGGGTCGCAGGTATGTTGGATACAACCAACGCTGCCCCCAAATAACAATCTCTGCCTTCCAGTAGTAAAAGAAGGCCCATAAACAGTTCCATTTATACCGGAACCACAAACGATTGTTCCGTCTATGGAATAATGAACTTTCATTTTCTCTCAAAGTATTCTTTGACTGCTGGGTGTATAGGTTCCACCTTTTGAGAAAACCATTCCCAAACTGAGAGAAATATAAAAGTTATAATACCAAAACCAAATCCAGTGATAGGGATAAGAACATAAGCCCCACTTGGAACGTGACCATTCTCATATTCGCCAAACATTGACGAACACAAAACAGCCAAGTGAAGACCCACTATTATACCTATTACCAACATTATTTCAGTAATGAGAAATCTATTTCGCATATATTCAAGTGGACGGGGGAGGCTCGACCCTCCACCTCCAAATATGGGTATACTTAGCAGGCAAAACGCAACCACTAAATATACATAGTCACACCCGCATTCTCTATTCTACTCCAAGGGCATAAGGGTCTGCGGTAAGGCAGAGCCAACCCTCTTCAACGCTTTATAGAGACAGGTCATGGGCCGACATTACTTGGTGCTCTACATTTGAGCTACCCGCCCAAAATAGGCAGTGGAGATGGGACTTACACCGCACACCTACGACTTTGGATGTAGTCGAAACCAGCATTCACTCTCTTCTCTAAAACTTTCTATAAAACTAGATAAAATCTAGGAACTAACGAGAGTGACGAGAGTTGGCCGACAACTGGTCGTCGTTCTATTTGTTAAACTACTCCACTATGATTACCAACCATCGTTTCTTTGGTATCTTTCAGGGAACTCCTTTCTTACTGCTACCCAAACGAGCAGAAGATACAAGCCCACACCCAGACACACAAATAACTTGGCCCAAAGCATTGTTGTTCTCCTATAAACTTTAGCGGGCACGCCGAGGCTCGAACCCGAAACTCTTTAATCGGAAGACAAAGTGTTTTACCCATTAAACTACGTGCCCAAAATCCCGCCTTGAGAAAGCCAGACAAGGCGGGCCACCGGCAGCGTGCCGATAGTTAGTATAACCAGTTTCCTTCCAAAGTCAATGTGGGTCGGGCAAAGGGATTCCCTACCAACTTTTTGATTTTATCCAAACTTTCGTTCGTAAAAATATTATTTTGATATTGGAAAACTGGCCAGAACTCTCGTGTGATTTTCATAACCGATTCATAGGTTATTGGAGCCGCAGCAGCAGGTCCGACTGAAAGCCAAGTCAAAACATTTACACATGCGCCAAAACAACACTCATCTACTTCGGCTAAATCCTTGAATCTCAAAACTTCTCTTTGGAAAGTTTGGGTTGCTTGGGAAAGTTGAGCGTGACTTATCATACCTTCAGCAAAAGTCAATACTATGTTTTTGGCTTTGAGAACAATATCTGCTCTTCGAGTATAAAGAGCCAACCTATCAAAACAACCAGCGATAAACTGAAGCAAGGCATAGTCATAGTTTTCGTGGTTGATTTGACTAATAACTACTAAACTCCAATGTGGATTAGTCAATCCTTCCCACATTTCAGCCATTGTAGAATAACTTGATGCCCAATCCCTGAAGCCGGTAGGCAGAAATGCTTCGTGAAGAGCAACGAACTCTTTTACTTCATTTTCAAACTTTGGCGGCGGTCCTAACACCATATTTCTCACACAGCCTTTTGTCCAAATCTATGATGTAATCCCTACCATATGCTTTATTTTCTAATCCGTCAATAAGGGATTGTGGTAAGTCCTGTTTGATTTCATCGCAATGAGAAGCACAGCCGAGAGCAATAGCGGCAACCGTATCCACATCGCCTGTATAAGCAATAGATGCTTTGAGAATAGAACTCAAACTATCGTTCTTCATTATAGCGGTGATTGCTGCTCTTACACTCATCCAACCCAAAGCCCCCACTGGCCCCTCATATGCTTCTTCCCATTTGCAGGGACTTTCACCGGCAGGAACGTGGTTAGATAGAAAACGAGGCAAATCTTCCTTTTTGCCCTTCTTATAAATGAAGTAATGAGCCATCAGCGCTGTTGCTTGTGCTGCTTTGATGCCGTTGTATGTATTGTGAGTAACTTGTGCTTGTATTCTTGTTTTCTCCGTAACGTCCGCCCAGTTAGGTTCAAATCCGATAACGGGCGCACGCATCGAAGCGCCACTTTTTTCACTAACGGGTTTGATTTTAGAAAGTAGTTCTTCGCCGGTTTGGACTTCTTTGAGGAGTTGATAGAACAAACGAGAATAGCCAGTTCGCTCGTCTCGCTTGAAAACTTCAACAAACTTGTTGGCTATATTGAGAGGCGTCCAATCAACGTCCGAAAGCATTAGTTCAGCTACACCAATAGACATTTGCCCGTCATCGGTATAACTGCCCTCTGCTATTTCAGTGTGTCTGGGATGTTTGACGTAACAGAGATTATTATTTTTAGAAACAAACTCTGGAGGACAATATTCAAATCCTGCCCCAGCAGCATCGCCAACGCAAAGTTCAAGAAGCATACCTTCCCCCTTTTCCTTATTCTAACAGAAAATACGCTTCTGGTCAAGTGGCTTCCAGATAGGCCACTCGCTCTGTCTCTCTAACTTTTATAGAATCAATAAGTTTCAATAAGTTGAGTCCAAGACAAATATCACCTGTTGGGTTGCGAGCATTCCAAGCAGTCCAAGTCCTTTTGCCCTTATAGAAACTCCAATCGTTTCCGGGAGAATCCAGTAAGTCCATATAATCTTCTAACTTGATGATTTCCTTGCCTTCCCACGGCCCATAGAAAGTTCCATATAAGCCGGGCTGTTCGCTTTTATCTGGAGTCCATCTGTGATAACATTTATTACAACTGAGAACTTTTCCCTTCGCTGAACCCATACTCCATACGTTAGTAGAAAGACATTTTGGACAGGGTGGAAACTCTTTCATAATAATCCTCTGCCTTTTAGTAGGCAGTTTCTTTTCAGGAATACTAGGAAAACACATAGGCGGGATAAAATCTTTCCCGCCCTTGTGTTCTACAGGAGCAAATGGATGCTTACTTGTCATCTTTTTCGCCTTGATGAATCCGTTGCTTGAACAGTGGCTTTTCTTGCGGTCGCTCTTTATGATTCAAGCGGTTCATACCACCTCGTTCATCACTTTGAACTCCCTGAACCAACTTCCACACAACAGAAACATCACAAGTTACTTGATGTTCTCCAGAAGCAATCTGGGTACTTTCACTTCTATCAGCAGTACTCATCATACGGTATTCCACTCGTGGCCTGGGATGGTACCACGATTCACTTATAGATACTGCTTCACCTAAAGTAGCACCAACGGACTTTGCTAGTTGCTCTGCTTTGGCTCTTGCGTCAGCCATAGCATCACCTCTAGCGGTCTTCATCATCTTAGTTGTATCACAAACCTTGAAGCGAATACCACTAACCATAGCACCAGATTCAATCACCTCGTCAATGAAGTTTCCAACTTCATCAAGATTACGAAAAGTCACATTGATGTTGTGAGTAGTCCTATAACCAGTTAGCTTAGGTTCTTGGTTCTTGTCATACACCAAGACTGGCTCAACAGCAAAGCCAGTGGTTTGCCGGTCTTTCTTTTCGATCTTTCTATTATCAAAAACAGAGGTGAGAGTTTTGGTAATCTCTCGGTTTTGTTTATTGGCCTGAGCAGCACTGGTATGTTTGGTAGAAACAACCAAAGACAACTCGGCAGCATCGTGAGCAGCAAAAGAACTGCCCGTACCATTCACGCTCACTTGGCCAGCAGCCGAAGTTTGAGCAAAAGCAGGAATAGCCGCAAATAAAAGGGCTACTAATGAAGAAAATATAACTTTCATAAAAACTCCTAAAAATGAAACACAACGAAAACCATAGCAGAAAAAATAATAATCATACACACACAAGATACTAACAATAAAGTCATTCTCATGTTATACAGATGACGATTTATAGCTCTTTCTGCTCTTGGATGAAACTTTGACCTATGAGGATTGAACAATAAACGACACCTCATACATTTTCGCACATCCTTTTCTACACGCATGGAAAGTGCTAAACACTTCGGACATCGGTTATGGAAGCTCATTGCTCATCTTTCTACAAAGTAGAGCGAACAGATCTACGCCTATCTCTTCGCATATCATCCTCACGAGGAGCAAGATGTTCAGGGTGATGATATCGCTCTCTCATAACATAAGATTGTGCGTAATAAACCTGCGTAGATGCGGCTGAGGAAGTTGTATGAGTGCGTGGTAAACGACTATAAGTTGTTTGATTACCGTAGTAAGCACTGGGAAGATTCATAAAGCCTCCGTCTTCGTAAGGTTCACTTCTTTTTACAGAGTAGTTGGAAGTGTAATCCTCTTCCTTTGCTAAATGAAGCAATCCAGAAAGCACTACTCCGACTACGCCACCAACAACAACACCCACCACACCAAAAACGCAACCGCAAAGCGCAAAAATACCAACTAACATCATCCAATAAGCAGATTGATGCTTAGCACTATCCACTACGCTCAACCACCAATCACGAAAAAAATAACCGACACGTTGCGCTGCCGCCCATACCATCATACCAAGAACATATAAAAATAGGAAGGGCAACGCTAATACCGCAAAGAACTTGTCCAAAAGCCATTCTTCTATGTTTGCGAAGTAATACCGATGATATCCATAGGGTCTATACCCAAAGGACTCTTGGACATCATCCCAGAGATCTCGCATCAAGTTTCTAAACATTATTTTGGGTTCATCAAACTCTGGAGGATATCCCAGTTGCCTTCACCAAAAGCCATATGAAAAGCGTTTTCCAGTTCAGCGATTTGAACTTTGGTTCTTTCTTCTTGTTGTTTCAACTGCTTCAATCTTTGCATCCCTTTTACACCTAAATCCTTACGGATTTCTACTTCCTTTTGGACAAGTTCCCTTACGATGAGGGATTTGATTGAAGTGTTTCCGTCTTTGCCAGGTTGAAGTTGGGCTTCCACATTATTCAATATAGCCAATGCTTCAGATGTGGCGGGAGTCACTTCTTTCACAGGTTCTTCTCCAAAAACGAAAGTATAAGGGTCAGGCGAGTAACGGGCTTTCACTTCTTTCGCATTATGAGCCATGATAGAAAATGTCCAAACCACTTCGTTCCAATAAAGCAGTCATAACTTCTTCTTTTTCTTTTGGTGGAGTTACAGCGTATTTATTACCTAACCAATCCTCAGAAGTAACGCCTTCCGCCGTTAGCCATCTCGTAATCGTTCTATTATGTTGTAAGTTTTTAGTGTGATGAACGCCTTTATTTAGACGAATATGTAATACAGATTTAGTAACCAACCAGTTGCTAAATGGATTATAAATGGCAACCCGCCTAACAGCGTTAGCGGGGATGGTTCCGTTATAAACACAGAGTCCACAAGTAGCAACAGACCTATCCCAGCGCATTTTGCTCCTAAAAATCCTTCTGCGTGGATCTTTGGGCTTTCTAACTGGGGTAGAAAGAGCATCTTCAGCAGGAAGCAAGAGAGACAAATCTAAAGCAGACACATCAATCTCTATAATGCCCCAACGCTCTTTAGAGTTAGAGTGAGCATAAGCCATTTGTCCCGGATAAACATCACTCAGATAAACCAAGTCGTGCTTTGTATCAGAGAAAGTCCTATCGGCATCAGCGTCCTCCTTTACATCATACGGAGCGATTCCTTGATGTGGAGCAAGTTTAGCCAGTTGCTCTGAGGTTCCGTGATAAAGTCTCTGATAAGCAAGACCTTTTATCGCTGGTGGTGTTCTTTTAGCAACTCTCGGCATAAATAACCTCTTATAACGTTTAGAATAAATACTGCTTCTCTTTGGTCTTACGGCAACGCATCATCCAGTCAACATCATATTTTTTTTGGCCAAGTTTGATAAGCCGAGAAGCCGAGCCTTTCATTTTCAAAACAAGACCTTCAATCTCTGGGTATTTGTCGTTGCCTGCCGTATCAAACTCATACATTTCATAGTAATGATATTCAAAATCATCCTTGAAAACTTCAGCCAACCAAAGTTGACTTTCACCAGAAGTTACTACAACAAGGCCACGCTTTTTAGGTTCTAACTCTGTTGGGTTATAGCAGAGTTTCGCTAAAAGATTATATCGCTCCTCAAAAGACCAGTTGAGCAAATAGTTGCCTGCCCAAAGCAAATCAAAGAGAACAATGGTGTTCTTGGCGGCTTGCTGTCCTGTTGCTTGGAGAACTGCCTTCGTATGAAGTAGTTCTCCATCAAAAATATATTCTTGCTTCGGGTCAATGTCCAAAGCCAAGAAACACTTTTTCATTTCTGGCGTTAGTTTGTAAGTGCTAAACGGCTGACTATGGCGGTTCCATAGATTGACTTCGCCTTCGCAAACGTGAGCAATCAAGTGGCTTCCGTTATACTTCCTTTGTGCGACCCAACCGCCGTCTTTCTCCAATCGAGGTAGGGCTTGCGCCCGGCATCTCATCAGATGTGATGGATGCGGTGGGTACAGGAAACGCCCTTGCGCCATCTTTGTCTCCCTTCTTGAACAAATACGTGTTTACAACCTCTTGAATATACTTGACTGCCTCACTATCTTTATCAAGCCATTCGGGATGAAACTGACAAGATAAACTATGGATGTTTGGATAATACACAACTTCATACTCCCTGTCTACATCAATGTGCTCATCATCACCATCACGATAATAACCAGCGCTCAATCTCGGTTCTGCCCAAGCTAAAGGAATAGCATTTTTAGGAGGCAACTGCATTTGATGGTGAGAACTATTACAGCGAATAATCCTGTCGTCATTAGTGCGAATAGTATGAAAACGACCGTGCCCTCTTATATCTTGAGCAAGTTTCCCACCTGATTTCACGCATAGAAACTGACTTCCTCTACATATGCCGACCATAGGAACTTTATAACGAAGGGCGTGTTCAAAAACACTACTTTCATAATAATCCCTTGCGGCGTCAAAGTAGGTGCCAGGCCGGACATTTTCGCCATAAAGTTCAGGCCAGACATCATGCCCTCCAGTGAAAACCACCAACGCCACTTGTTCAGGGCATCTTACTAAAAGATGAGCATTCTGACTCGGCTCTCCATGTTCCTGGAAGACCCAAGCGCAACCTTGCGGAGTTATCTCAACAACATATTTCTTTTCGTTCATTTCATTTCCTTACAGTATTGGTTTCAGTTTCCTCAGCGCTTCCAAACTCTTTGCCCTGTATTCAGGGTCAAAGTCAATCCAGTTTGCATTTACATGAATAAGAGCAAATGGACAATGAGTTGCTACAATCACTTGGAACTTAGTCAAGAGATTTGGAATGAGCATCGTCCAAAACTGCATCTGGTTTTCCATGCTCAAACTCTTATCTGGTTCGTCAAGCATAAAAGTTATAGGGCCGGTGCGAGGCAAACTATTGAAATAATCAATCTGCTTTTGATAGGATTTCGTCCATACGTCATTGTATGAGCCACGTTTGGCGTTTTTGGGCATTTCTGTAATAACAGGCGCTGGCTTTTTGAGAGTATCAATGTATTTCTTCAACTGAACCAATCTCAACTGCCCGCTAGAAGGATGACTAAACATTATAGCGAGTTGGTCATCCATTCCGCTCATACCATCAGGACTATCTTCCTTGTTGTCCCAAAAATGACTGAAGTTGGTTTGGTCAGTTACCGAAGCATCAGCGAACAATGTAGGTGTTCCATCCCACTCCACTTTTGCCTTACATTTTCCCGGAGTGAGTTTACAATAACCATCAGGAAGTTTCCCCTCGCAACTCAGAGGAGCCATGAGTTTAGACCATCCACCTGTCTTCACATTTCCGCCACTACAATCTATGGAACAATAGGCAGCAACGATTTTAAGAAGTGTAGATTTTCCACATCCATTTGGGCCAAAAAGGATTGAAAGTCCTTTTTCAAACTTTACAGGCATTTTCAGCCGTTCAAGTTTTAGAGCGTAGCCTTCCAAAACTTCTACAACACCGATCATCTTTTTACCCCTTTGATTTTACAAGTTCGGGCATAGAAGGTTTCATTGTAGCATTTATTGGTGGTGAAGTAAAGAGCAGTAATGGTTCAAAGCCACTATTTTTATCGTAAACAATAGCAACAACACGAGGAGCAGCACTACCATTAAAATGCCAGATAATCACATCTCCGGCAAGATTTCTCTTGGCTGTTTCTTCGGTAAATAAACGAAGTTGAAGGCGATTACGTCCTTCTTTTTCTGCTATTACATTTCCACCCTGCATAGCAATGAAGATACACATTACGGATGACCCCTTCGATACGCCGCACCGAGAATAAATCCACTTGCCCATACAAATAATGTGATTATTCCAGCATCGATGCCGTGATAAGACCAGATAGTAATGATTCCAGCTAAACTAAAAATACCAAATAAACTATATCGCACGGTGTTGTTCATTTTTCTTCTCTTGTAAAAAGACCCAGAGAGTCCCTGTATTATGGACTCTCTGGGCAACCAGCCTTGGCGTTTACGACTTGGCGAACTCTTTCATCGCCTCTTCCATACTTGCCGGGTCACGGAACCACTTCTTGGCCGAGGCTTCCGCATGGCCAGGATTGGTGCATTCCTTCGTGCCCAACTCCTCTTCGCCCTTGCCGCCCGGCTTCACCAGGTAGAGGGTCACGTTCTTACCCTTACAACGGGCCTTATACATCCCGTTGGTGCTCACGATTTCCTTCTCAACGGACTCTTGATCCGCTTCCTCTTGCTGGAGGCGCTTCAAGGCGTCGGTCAGAGCGCCATTGTAAACCATGTGAGAAATGACGAACTGCGGCTGGATAATCGTATAAAGTTTATCCAGATTCGCTGCCGCCATTGCCTCACGGTTCGGCGTGCCCTTGGGAATACTGTCCAAAGCGACACTGATGGCCATGTTCTGCCAGCCATCGTCAACCGTGACTTCAGTGGACTTTTCGAGCAACATCGCCAGTTCTTCGGGTTTGAAGTTCTGCTTGACCAGAGCCATAAGGCGTTCGGCGAGCGCCCTTTCTTGCGGCGTGCCTTCCGTCAGAGCGGTAAACTTCTTGAGGCCGAGATGTGCCTTCTCGTGAATAACCTTCTCTTCAATCTTGTCCACAACATCTTGGCCGAAACCTTGCTGTTTGAGCAGGTCGCCAATGTCGGCAGATGTCCCATCGGGATTCTGCGGCATTGTGAACTTTTTGATATGCTTCGCCTGATAGATGGCTCGGCTGTTGGAGGTAGAAACTGCTGGGCTAGAATCGGGCTTGTAGCCGTGCTCGCAGCAGTGTTGAAGATACAGCCGACGAAGAATCTGATGTGCTTTCGTCTTGGCTGCGCTCTGGACTGCCGAGGCAATCTTGACGATAGCATCAGAAGAAGTCAAATCATCAATGATTCGCTCTTCATCGGGAGCAGGCGTGAGAGTTGCCTTCTCCTTCTTGCCCTTCCCTGCGGTCTTTTTCGTTTCGGTTGCGGCTCCCATCAGGTCGCCAAGAAGATCGGTAGCGGACTGAGCAGATTTGCGAGGCATTGGAAATGCCCTCCAAAATGTGTAGTGGTTACATAGTTGGTAGGCTCTCGCAGAACGACCTACGAAAAAACCCACCCAAACAACCACCTCAGTCAAACGACCCCGTTGCCTAAAGCAACTTCGTCTCGTAATCGCTGACTGATAAGGGCATTGTAGCAAATCCAAAAATCAAAGTCAAGTGCTTTTAGTTAGTAATAGCGGTCTTTTCGTGGGTCAGGGTATTTCTCTTCGCCATAACGCCTGTAGAAATAATCAGTTCCCATATCTCTAAGCAAGTTTTTGAAGTGATTGATGTTTCGCTCAACAACCCATTGCCCTTTCCGTAAATAAAGTTTAGTAGTAGGATACCGTAACAACTGGCGTGTTGACTGTCGTGGCGGCTGTAATTCCAAGTGCTGCTGGCATCTGAAAATTGATTGTCGTTCCAACCACAGCCGTTCCCGTTACAAAACCGATAACCGTGCCGGAAGATGCCGAAGCATTATCATAAATAAACAAATCGACTGTTCCGGTAGTTGTAACAAGCGCTCTGCAAAGACGGCCTGGAAATCCCTTCACAACAGTTGGACCTGCCACAGCAGTAAGAGAGGTGGTTACAACCCCGCCATCACTTACCCATAATTCTCCTCCCAAGCTTAACGCTAAATCATATGGGGTACTTGCTAAGTGATCCAGAGCAATGTCAAAAGCAGTTCCTTGAACACCAATGGTCCCGCTTACTGGTTGAGTAAATCCAGAGCCATCTACAATGAACGTGCCAGAACCATAGGCAACCGTTTGAGTACCTGTTGGGCTTGTTGTAACAGTGTTTATAATGTTTACAACTTGTGAGGCATTTCCTGCTTCCCAACTAAATGTAGCTGTACCTGAAGCGATAGCAGTTAGATTAGCTCTTACTTGTGCAAATCCAGCACAAGGAACGAGCCATTGACCATTAAAATTCAAAGTAGTCCCTGCTGTAACTATAGCTCCTGCTAAAGTGATTGCTGATATATTATTCCAGTTACTATTGCTGTCCAATCCTTGAATAGTAAAAGATAGACCAAAGCCATTGCCGGTCAAAGTAAGATAGGCTGTTCCACATCCATTAGTAGAGACTGCGACTGTTCCAGCAGCAGTTAAACCAGTTGATTGTGTTTTGTCTGTAGTTGTAACAGAAGAAGTAACTGCCGTTGTGTAAGTTCCAGATGGTAGTGCTGTAACTGTTCCGGCTACGGTCTGTGTTCCAGAAGGAACGGTGGTTGCTGTGGCTGTAATTTCATTAGTAACTTGAACCAGCCAAGGCATATCACCTGGAGGGCCTTGTTTGGCGAGCGTCTTATGTTCTGCAAAACCTGTTGTCATACTTGCCTCTCTTCGTGTCCATTATATCTATTACTTTTGCTTCATTTTTACATCAAGTGCTTTTAGTTAGTAATAGCGGTTCTTGTTTGGGTCGGAGTATTTCTCTTCGCCATAACGTCTGTAGAAATAATCAGTTCCCATATCTCTAAGCAGTTTTTTGAAGCGATTGATGTTCCGCTCAACAATCCACTGTTTCCTTACCGAAGAGTAGACAGAAATATAAACTATATGATTAGCAGGGATTCGTCCTTTATAGCCAAAAATACCAGCGTGCTTGGATGCCTTGCTGGAAGAAACAGAATACAGGGCATCATAACTCTTTCTTTCTCTTTCGTGTCCATAACTTGTTCTACCAGCGTGAGCATCTATATCGTAATCAGGAACAATCAAGTTCTTATCTGGTATGCGAACCGCTACAACAATAGGAAGTCCGGCTGTTTCTTTATGTCCTTGTCCTGAAGCAGTCCTTACGGCGTGGAACTGCGCCTCTTCAAATTTAACAGTCAAGAAAATGCGGTCATAATGATGAATACCTATTTGTTCCCAGTTAGAAGCACTTTCACCCGGATTCAATCCCTGAACTAAGATGTTTTCAATATGTGCTGTGCTTGTACCGTGAAATGCTATATCAGGCCAGTTGCCTTTCATTTGTGGGCGGGTAACGGATTTGGTTCTCTCATCTTCGGTTGGATCAGTAGCGGAATACTTCACTGTTCTCAACTTGAGGGTTTGAGCTACTTTCTTTACAAGTGGAGAAGTATATGGACTCGGCTGTGCAGAATCTTGAAGATACAAAGATTTCTCCGCTTCGTCATACCAGCCAACAATAGCATCTGGAATATAATCTCTAATCCAACCCAACAAATCATCTAAAGATTCTATTTTCGGTTTTCCCAGTTCTTTTCTTTGCGGATGTGCTTTGAGAATGTCTTTCAGTATGGATCTTATAGTTTCTTCTTCCGTCCAAACCTTTCGGGCAGAAGAATAATCCTTCTTTGGAAGAATCCAAATATGTTGGCGAAAGGCAATAACTATCTCTGGATTTTGGTTGCGAGATAGGTTATGAACCAACATTTCAGCCAAAAACTCACGGAAGGACTCCATAAGTTTATATAGAAACTTTCACTTCATATTGGCTAAGGGCTTCTTTGGGAAGAAAGGTTACGATTGTACTCCTGTTATTATCATAAACAACTGGAATCCAATCGCCATCGTGTTTCACAGCGTAATGAGAAACTCGGTTGCTTTCCCGCATCAGGAATACAGCATCTTCGCCCTTCCTAATCTTGTTGCACAAAAGGTCATAGGTTTTTGGGCCGATTTGGAGGCCATATCTTTGCATACCACGCTTTCGGGCGTGGATTTTCTGACTCTTTGCCTTGTTCATGGCGAAACTCCCTTAGCAAATGGTCAGGTCATGGCTCTTCAGTACCTTCTGTAAAATGTCGATGAGTTTATCCAAACCCGCATTGGCTGGCAACGAGCGATATTCGATGCGACCATCTGGTTTCATTTCATAGAAACCAGGATTTCTCTTAGCAGCACGGATTTCCTCTTCAAACGCCTTATCCAAAGTCCTGAAAATGTGCGGCCAGTCAAAGTTGCCGTTATATTCAAAAGCAACATCCTTGACTAACTGCCGTTTGGGATTGGTAAAACTTACATGAATACCAGCCGTAGATTCTGCTAGGGTATTTCGGTGAGCAGAGTGCCCATAAAGATTATTGTAGCGTATCTTGCCCTTGTCGTTTCTTCGTTGCGCTTCAATGCGCAGTTCTTTATAGACACGCATCAATGGAGCATCGGAGAAATGGACAGGAGAGTTTTCAGGATGATTATGGGCATTATGATACTCAAGAGATTTGTCCAATCGAAAACAAGCAGCACGCAAACTAAAAACCGCTTCAACAATGTCTCTCTGTGGCTCCCCTCTTGCTTCAGCAAGCCAACCACAATCATCATGGGGGATGTTTTCAGGAACCAGAACAACTTCATTCTGGTCATTTAGGGTGAAAAACTCTTTTTCCAATCCAATGCGAATAGCCATTACTTCCTCATTGCTTTCACGAGAATAGCGGCTTCAACATGAGTGAGTTCGCCGCCTGTTTGCCGAATCTTCTCCCACCGCTCCAATACTTCCTCAAGTGTCGGGCACCTGCTCACAACATTATAACTTTTATCTTTCAACGCCCTTTCACAAAACTCGCACAATCCGGTTCGCTTTATATGTGCAGCCGTGCTTCCAGGAAACCAAGTTTGCTCACACGCCGCACAAGTAAAAGAGAAGCGTAGCTTGCCTCCTTTTTTGGCCCTTTCCAGTGCCTCCTTGGTAGGTTTATCAGGAAAGAACTTCAGTTGGTAATGGCCGCTACTATACCGAAAGCCAGTTTCTTCACTACGCCCCTTCATAGCAACATCTTATCAGAAAAGCGGTTATAGTCAAGAGCACTTCAAACAACAGAAACAGAACAAGTTCCGTCTTCTTTTTTCTCAATCTCAAAAGTATAGGGTTCATAAATGGCATCGTAAGATACATTACGAATACTCGCATTGACTAATACCATATCCCCAAGATTATAAACTCCTCTTGACTCGTGGATATGACCCATGACGGTTAGAGCAGGGCGCAATTCCATTATCCTCTTTCGTAGAGACGGAGAACCTGTAAAATCACCTGTTCTGGAAAGGTCGCCAATCTTATATGGTGGGCCGTGAAGCAACAAAATGTCCGTATCGTTTGGAATCTGCTTCCATTTACGCTCTAAATCATATTCATCCATATTGAAAGCCCAATCGTGATATCGCATAGTCCAAGGACTTCCATAGATTTTGAACTTCCTAAAAACCATAAAGTCATCTTGAAGAACAACCCACGGAAACTTTGGAATCAAAACCGGAGAATCTTCGGCAATAATGTCGTGATTACCAAAAATAGCAACCACAAAGGCATTTTTAGAAACTGCGTATATCCATTCACGAAAAGCAGTATTCAGCCATCCCAGTTGGGCCATTGATTCTCTAAAACCAGCAGGTCCGTAGTATGTCGGGCAAATGTCTCCTGCGATCAAAACCAAATCAGCCTTGAGTTTACTCGGCTCAATAAGGTGTCCGTGGAGATCCGCAATCGCCTTGATAAGCATTTTTCATTACTTTCTGTTAGTAGTGTATTCGTCCAACCCTTACAAATGTAGTGCATTTGCTCAAATCTTTCAAGCGAGAAGCGCCAACATATGCACAAGCCGAACGCAAACCGCCCAAAATCTGTTGCACAGTTGCCCTTACCGGGCCTTTATAGGGAACACTCATACACTTACCTTCCGTTGCTCTATATTCAGCAACACCGCCGCTGTATTTTACCATTGCTTCCCTGCTACTCATTCCGTAAAACTTCAATGTCTTCTTTTGTTTTTCAAGTTTCCCATTGATGTTATAGGAAGGCACACCATCATCCATAATATAACTTTTATACTCGTGCTCCCATTCGCCTTCACACTCCTCTGTTCCAGCAAGCATTCCACCTAACATCACAAAATCCGCTCCACCACCAAATGCCTTTACTACATCACCAGGCGTTCTGCAACCACCATCTGCACATATCAGTCCGCCTAATCCGTGAGCACTATCAGATGCTTCTAAAATCGCACTTAGTTGTGGATATCCAACCCCTGTAACCATTCGTGTTTCACAGACAGAGCCAGGCCCAATACCAACCTTGATAATGTCTGCTTTTCCAGAGATTATTAACTCTTGTACCATTTCGGCGGTTGCTACATTGCCCGCCATTAGTATTGCAGAAGGCAACAAATCTCTTATTTGAGACACTCGATCTGAGAAGTATTTTGAATAGCCATTCGCAACATCCACAGAAACCTTATCAATCTTGTTTGTGTGTTTTATTACCGATTTCAGTTTCTCTATATCTTGATCGGTAATCCCAAGAGAATAAAAAGCAAACTGGCTCGCTGGATTATCATTGAAGAAATCTATTAGTTGCCCTTCTGCATAAAACTTATGAAGACAAGTAAGCATTTCAAACTCCTGCAATGCTTCGCATATCGCAAAAGTTCCAGTACTATCCATATTCGAACTGATTATCGGACAACCCTCCCATCGTCTCTTACTGTGCATCGTCTTGAATGCTCTGGTAATGCACACTTCAGAACGACTTCCCATCTCACTTCTTTTTGGTCTAATCAGTACATCATCGAAATCTAACTTGATATCATTTTCTATTTGCACATTTCACCTCATTGTTGTATCTTTACTTCATTCTTTATTATTTTAGTATGTCGCCAGTGTTCATCTGTTTGAACATGATTTTCCCTTACCATCTTGACTACATTTTTATCAAACTCTTCGTAAGGAAACTCCTGCACATTTCTTATGACTATTCCCTCGTGTCCTTCATCGACAACTTCATCAAAAATCATCCTTGCGGCATTATACAAATCTTCCAAACTGTGAAATACCTGCCAATAACGTGCTTTCACTTGTGCAAGCCGAAACTCCTTGCACATTTGGTCAAGTTGCTCACAGGACATAAAGTTCTTATGCTCACCTGCTATTTTCAATCCGGCAAAAATCTTGAGATAATCATCAAGGGCAAGGTCTCCTGTATAATGTATAGAATGCTTGGCGTAAAGCCATTCACCAAAGAGTTGCACATTTTCAGGCAATAAATAGCCAAGTTGCCCCTGGATTGCTTTCAGTAAATCAAAACTCTCGTGATCAGCGTGATAGCCATTCCTTGCTCCGCATCCATTTTTACAAAGAGTAACATTAGAACCATCGTACTTTATCGTAAAGGCAAGGGATTTACCAAGTAAGTCCTTTCCGTCCACGATGCGATCAATGGGATCTGCTGTCCTTGTAATCATCAAATATGGAGTTCTTGGGTATTTAGAACGCTCCATCTTTGGCATTGGAAAGCCCTGCTTCTGTTAGTTGGTCTTTAGGAACTCTTTGTAGCTGGTTCAGTTGCGGGAAGTAGTCGCTTTTTATTATTTGGCAAACTGTAATCTTCGGTACAAATGCTTCTGTGCCACATTGGGAGTATGCGCCTTGCGGTTTAGCAACCAAATAAATACACTTGGATTTTGCCGCTCTGATTACACATTGACTTCCTACTCGCCACTTCGTTGCTCTGGCTGTAGAAACACCAATCCCAATGTTCCATAGTGTATCTCTTGGCGGCAACAAAATCAAGTGACGATCGTTGAAGTAAGTAGTTCTTATGAAATCCAGAACTCCTACCAAGTCCCAGAAAGTATCTCTTACATCTATAACTTCTTGCCTTACATTCCAAGTTGTTGATATACTTGTCTGGAAGCGGAAGACGCCCGAAGCAAACAATGTAGAGGCTGATTGTATTGTTGCAGAATCCAGACGAGTAACCTGTGCGGAAGCAAACAATGTGCTATTAGCGTGTAGCGACAGAGTAACAGGTATTCTTACGCCATCTCTCCAGAATGTATCTTCCGTCCTTGAGACAAATGCTCTGACTTTCCAGGTGGAAGACCTTGTGTTTGATACAGTTCCCGTTACATTCCAACGAGTTGATCTCTGCTTACTAACAGCAAGGCGAACGTTCCACTTTGTATTGCGTGAGATTGTGCCCGCAACTTTCTGTGTAAATAGAAGTGTCGGCTCGCCCCACACTTCTGTTGTAGTAATGCTAATCGGATGGCATATAAACTTTATTCTTGGGAAGCCCCAAAACTCAAAACTCGGTATAGAAGCTGGGTGTGTTGCTTCATTTACCTTTGGCGTTCCCCAACTTTCACTACTTGGGATTGAAGAAGGAACCACCGTCTTACCAAAGAAGATTCTTGGTGTCCCCCAATTTTCTGTGCTGGCTATCGTATTCGGGTAAATGGTGAACTTGGTTCTTGCTATTCCCCAATTTTCTTGGCTCAATATAGAGATTACGTGTATTGGCTCAATAGACGGCATTCCCCAACTTTCACTACTTGGGATTGAAGAAGGAATAATAGCATCGCCAAAGAAGATGCGGTCAGTTCCCCAACTTTCACTACTTGGAATAGAACTGGGGTGGATAGTAAAACTGAGTTTATCGTTTGTGCTCCAAGTTTCAAAACTTAGTATAGAAGAAGGCTTCAACGTCAAGTTTTCTCTTGCGGAGATAAAACTTGTACAAGATAAGGTTGCCTTACCGCCTCTTCTTATTTGCGGAACAGCAGTCAAAGAACTTGATGCTTGTAAATGAGCGTGTCCAACCTGTAGTTGCTGGTCGGCAATAAGCGTACTAGTACACTGTAGGTTAGCCGAGCCTGGAGCAGTAATAGCCCCAGAGGCACTAATATAACTTGTAGAGTTTATACTTGCCTTGCCTGCCCACTTCACTGTATCATTAGCCGTCAAAGTACTTGTGCATCTTAGATTTACCTTGCCGCCATATTTTATAATGGCTGTAGCAGAAACAGAACTCGTACAAGCCAAATGAGCAGCAGAACCAACTCTTCCTGTGGCGTTTAGCGTGCTTGTACAAGACAGGGAAGCAGTTCCGTGGCGTATAACTGTGGAACGAGCAAATACGGTGCTATTACAATGTAGAGAAGCTGCACCATTGTAAGTAACCTGTGTATTTGCTGTTATGGTGCTGGTTGCTTGTAGTGTGGCTTGCGCACTATACTGCACATTTGCGTTTGCCGTTATGCTGCTGCTAGAGGTTAGGTGTGCTACTTGTCCTGTTATTCCATTAGCAAAAATAGTGCTTGTGGAACTCAAAGTCGCCGTTGCTTCTTCTAATCTTTGTCCATTAGCAGTTATGTTACTTGTAGCAGAGAGATTAGTAACAGCATTATGAGTCACTTGTGCTGTTGCCGATACACTACTTGTACTTGATAAATGAGCAACAGCGTTATGCGTCACTTGGGCTGTTGCCGACAATGTAGAAGTAGAAGGTAGCGAGGCACTGGAGAGGGCTTTGATATGCGCATTTGCCGTCAATGTACTTGTAGCATTTACATTGCAAATAGAAGTTGTTACGATAGCGCTTGTGCATCCCAAGTGTGCAGTAGCATTATGTTGAACTTCTGTATTGGCTGTTATACTACTTGTACTTGATAAGTGAGCAACAGCATTATGAGTTACTTGGGCATTTGCTCCCACAGCGCTTGTAGCAGAAAGCGATTCTTGCGAACCAATACGTCCAGTAGCCGATATGAAACTTGTCGCTAATAAAGTAACAGTAGCATTATGAGTAACTTGCGCTACTGCTGATACGCTACTTGTTGAAGACAGGTGGGATACAGCATTATGAATAACTTGTGCTACTGCTGATACACTACTTGTTGAAGACAGGTGGGATACAGCATTATGAATAACTTGCGAGTTTGCTCCAACACTACTACTACTTGATGAAGAAGCAGCAGAACCAACAGCAGTATTAGCAGTTATATTACTTGTACTTGATAATGTAGCAGTAGCATTATGTTGAACTTCTGTGTTAGCAGTTATACTACTTGTGCTTGATAAAGTAGCAGTAGCATTATGTTGAACTTCTGTATTTGCTGTTATAGAACTTGTTGAAGACAGATGAGCAACAGCATTATGAGTTACTTGAGAGTTTGCCCCCATTGTAGTAGAAGAACCGCAACTAACAAACGCTCCAACTATACATTTGGCGGTTATAGAACTTGTAGCAGACAAAGTAGCAACAGCTTGATGAATAACCTGTGCTACTGCTGACATCGTACTTGTACTACTCAATGTGGCAGTTGCCTGGTCGTAGCGAGTTACGGTAGGTGTTCCCCAACTTTCAGCAGACGAAATGCTACTTGGAGAAATAGTTTGGGCAAAAGATCCTGCTCCAAGTTGTCCTATCTCAATAAACTGAAGTTCGCTATTGGAAGTACCAAGAACAGCGGTATAAGTGTCTATTGCTGATCCGCCAAGCAAAGTTCTTCCAGGGACAAAGTTGGCTAACTGGGAGTTGAAGTTTCCTGGTATGCCAACATAACTCGTTGGAAGTATGCTCCAAAAGTTACGGTCATTCAGCGTTCGCCTATATTTCAACCTTCCACTTGGACGGAAAGGCTGCCGGCGTTGGTCTCTTGGATATACACGGCCCAGGCGAAAATAGTCCATGTATTATATAGATTGAGATTTATGATAAGATAAGATTTATGATTATTAGCCTAGTTCTCTAAAAGTTATACGAACTACCGTATCCTGTGCTGTTGGACTAGAAGTAAGTAATCTCAATCCCATTGTGGCGGAAGGCGGAATAAGTGGTCTCTCTTCTGGCATTGGATCAAAGAACCAGCCTCCCAGCGAAGAGCAACCTTCATGTCCTATTTGGGTATTAGCAGTATAAGTTGGTTCAGATGCAGTTACATTGGCTTTCACAGTACTTACTGCTGCTTGATCACTATTTTCATGTTGAGCAGGAGTAATACTTGTTGCTGTAGGCGTTCCTAAAGTTGCAACTCTTTGTAAGGTTATTTCAAGTTGCTGATTAGTAACATTGGTTGCATCCGTAACACTGGCTGAAAGGATTTCTGCCATGATTGAAGAAGTTGTAGTAATATACATCAAGGTTTTTGCTGCCGACAAACCAGAAATCAAATAACTTGCTGTGTAAACGCCACGCAATGGACACCTCCCAAGATTATTTATTCATTTACTCATTTATTTTATTAGGTATAATCCAATGAACATTAAAGATATTGAAGAGAGATTTTGGAACAAAGTGGAAAAGACAACTTCGTGTTGGAATTGGATTGGACGTTGGAACCTCTAAATTGACCCAAGAACAAGCACAGGAAATCAGACAAAAGTATGCTACTGGGGCATTCACTCAAAAAGAACTGGGATTTGAATATGGAGTTGACCAATCCAACGTCAGTCGCATAGTAAATGACAAATATAAAGGCTTCTAACTTAGATTACTTTTCTTCTTCTATTTATGATTGGCGAGGTAGTTTGTGGAGGTAACGCTCCGGCTGTGAGAAAGTTAGTTCCGTTAGTTACAAATGAATATGGGCTTGGATAAGCACGAGTCGCTTTAACCAGGGCACCACCTCCAGAAGTGTTGTTTAGAGAAAAATCGCCACCAGCAGCATTTGTCCAAGGATTGGCTGTTAACTGTGTAGTTCCAGAACTGCTACCACCTTGATTGATACCACCCATATAAGTCCTGTAGTTATAAGCAGGATTTATAGTTCCATAGAAGTTGCCAAAATTTGGAGCGCCATAATTACCTATATCTATGTCATAGGTATTAGCGTTAGTGCCATTCCCATAAGATATATTGTTATCAAAAAAGGCCAGCGCAATAGATGTATTACCAGTTGCAGCTATCCCTGCATCCCTCCACCCGTAAACAGAACAATTTATCACAGAATGATTATTACTATTGCAATGAATGCCTCTCCCAGTTCCAGAAGCAGGGACAGTTTCATTAAAAACAAGACAGTTATTCACAACGGTAGAATAACCACCCATATAAATACCGTAGGCATTAGCAGCCATATCGTGGACAACGCAATAATGAGCATGAGCGTGGTTGCTCAAATATATTCCAGAATATCCTCCACCTCCACCGCCTGTAACCTCGCAACCTATAGCCTTCGATTGATAACCAACAAATAATGACCAGTTACCATTAGGACAATTTTTTACTTTACAACCAATAGCATATAAAACATCACCAAAATCTCGTAAAAGAAGAGGTATAACACTATTTTGATTATTAGCATCAAAGGTTATATTCCACACTACACCACCAAAATTATTGGGATTCAATTCAAACAAAGTTGTAGTATTTTGAGTATTCTGGATAGTTGGCATAGTTCCATCAAAATCCCCATGAGTGGCATCATATCCAACCCACGTGGGATTCCAACCGTTGTCCATTTGGGCAAACTCATTCACGCATCCGGCACTAACATTAGTTGTTGAAGATGTTACCGTGTATGTTCCTGATTTCAACCAGATGAAACTTCCCAAGGCACGACTTATGGTATCTTGCAGCGTGCTCGAAGTATAATAATTCCTTGCTTTGACAGCCCATCCCGGAGAGGCAAGAGCACCACCCATATAACCAGCAGTAATAGTGCTAGTCCCAGCGCTTGTTGGGTTTTGCTGAGCAATATCTCCCGACATAATCCAATTTGAGCCAGAAAAACCCATTATCTCATAAAATCCAGGTCTTACATTTGTTCCGGCTGTAAGAAGTACCATATTTCCTACATCGTTTTTAGTTGGCGTATAACTACTATTTTGAAAAGTAATTGTATTAGTGGTGCCAGTAGCCGTAACAGTTGAATTATCAATCGTCACTTGGGCAGAATTCTGCTGACTGTAATCGGTTCCAGGCGGTTCGTTGCTGTTTACGCCTGGTATGTTATTTGCATTTATTCCATCACTATGGGTAGATGGAGGCGTGGTGGTTATCGTCTGAGTACCAGTAAAAGTATATGGACCAAGAGGAGAAGTTACTTGATAATAAGGTCCGCCACTTGTAGTTCCCACATATATATTCCAATCAGCAAAGGCTTGTGGAGCCACAGGCGAAGTTACTTTGATTGTTTGAGTTCCACTTGTCGTAATAACAGAAGTTTCGTTACTAACTTGGGTCTCTCCCCAAGCTTCTACGAAAGTTACAGCAACATAATAAGTTCCAACTGCCACAGAACCACCAGAGGTAGCTGTAACAGTTGGGGCAGATGGTCTGGAAAGAACAGAACCACCACGAAAACCACCGCCACAAACCGTATCACTCCCCGTAGTTCTTACGTCCCACGCCATAGCTGAAGATATGCGAGTACCCATACCTTATATATGACTGAGTTCTCCAATCACCTTATCAAATATACTTTTCCAATCTTGGAGTTTGGAAGGGCGAAATAACCTAACAGACGGATACCAAGGCGTATCTTCTCTATTTAGTAGCCATCTCCAGTCTGGAAGACGGGGAAGTAAAAGCCAAGTAGGTTTTCCCATAGCGCCAGCCAAATGCGCTACAGAACTATCAATCGTTATTATCAAATCCATTTCATTCACAAGTGATGCCGTATCATCAAAAGTTTTTAGACATGGCTCTAGGTCTATAAACTTTATATCTTCAGCACCTTCCTTGAGACTGATTTGCTTTCCTTTCCACGTACGCAAACCATCGCCTTTCTGTAAACTAAAAAGTATTACATCGGGCAATTTTGCTATTTCTTCAAAGTCTTTCAAATAACATGAGCGAAGATAATCATATCCATGTATTGTACTTCCAGCCCAGCAAAAACCTATTTTCCTTTTATCTCCCCCAATAAAAAAAGGTGCTTTTGTATTAGTTCTCAAGTAAGGAAAAACTTGATCTTTGATCTTTTCTTCGCTGTTAATTTGAAAAACAAAAGGCAAATCACCAAAAGAAACACACAAATCACAATCAGGCGCTTGCCCAAAATCAGGGCCATCACCACGCCCTATAAACTTTGTATCAGGAAAACTAGATTGAAGTAACTTCATACACACTTCTTGAACTTCACATACAATTTCACCTTTTATTCGTGGTAGATACCGACAGAACTGGAACAGGTCTCCAATGCCTTGTTCGCTGTAAACACACAACTTACCTTTAAATTTGCTACCGTCCCATCTCGGCTTTGTAAATCGAGCGTTAAAACTGCCAGCTTTTTTATCACTTTGAAATCTATAGCGATATTTGCTCCAACCCTCTTCGTATTGCCCGTCTAATAGTAAAGCGGTAGCAAGGTTATAGTTTACTTGACCATTGCCACTTTCGAGTTGAAGCGCTTTTCTATAGCAATCAATCGCTTCAGGTATTCGTAAGCAGTTAAGCAAAATAACAGCGTGATTGAAGTTAATGCTGAACTCATGATTTCTCAATGATAAGGCGGTATTAGAAACTTCTAATGCCTCTTCATATTGGTCGTGGTAGTTCAATAAATGAGCATAGTTTCCCCATGTAATCCAGTTTTTTCTATCCAAATCCAAAGCCATTTTCATATACTTCTTGGCTTCTGTTATATCGGGAGAGTTTAGAGCAAGAGATCCAAGAGACGTAAGAGCAGATAGGTTCAGTAAATACTTGGCTTCTTCTACGTGACCTTCTTTAAAACGCTTATCCGCTTCGGATTGTATTTGATTAACAAGAGGTTCCATATACTATAGAATAGTTTAATATGATTGCTTCATGATTATTGTATATTCCAATGTAGAACTTTTATTCCACCTGTGTAGCCAGAAGATTGCCCATAGTTATTGAAATAGAAACCAATACCATCCTGTGGCGGGCTACCTAGAAAAGTGGTTTTTGTTTCTCTATAAAACTCTGCCCAATAAAATCCGTCAGTGGAGTGTTTATAATAGCGATTGGTATTATCATCTATTATCTGTAGCCAACACATAGTAGGATTGATAGCAGCCACAGGAATATTCGCTGGAGTTGTACTAAAAGTACTAGGGTTAGTCCACTGAAGTACAGTCATATGATAGTTTCCATTGCTTGCCACTGGAATAAAATTATAAGTAATCAACTTTCCACTACTACTATTTCTCAAGCATATGCCAGCAGATGGGCCACCACTACCTCCAGCATTATAACTACCAACGTTCCAGTTAAATAATGGCTGAAAACCCATTGTAGCTGTATAAGTACTACTGGAGTTGCTAACTATTCTTGCTTGAACTTGATCTGTATTTCCTTGCCCACCTGTATCATATAACCAAACACCTCCGTAAGTCGTCGTTACGGTTCCCGTGCTTTGTAGGTTCACAGAAGAAAAAGTACTATTTACAGGGAGGGTTATTGGGTATATCAACCCCCAAGGAAGTAGGGAAGACCCGTTATCTCTATACACGTATAAACTATCGGTAGTAAAATACAATATGCCCGATTGTGCAGAAGAAGGGACACTACCAACACTACCATACTGGCATTGATTACTAAAATCAGCGCCTGTACCACCTCTTATGAAAGTTGTAACGGCACCAGCAGTTATAGGCATCGTCACGTTGCTTCCATTGCCATGAGAAGCGGCCGTCGTCCCTTCTGCTCCTCTTGTTACGGTCCAAGTAGTGGTTCCAGCGCCTCCTGTAACTAACATCAGCTCGGCACCAATAAGAATGCGATATTGGGCAGAAGATGGAAAACCAGTAGCAGAATTCACAACAATAGAAGTTGTAGAACTATTGATTATCCCATTTAGAGAAGTAGTCGGATTATTAGCAAACTGTTCTATAGCTGTCATTTACGCACCTGTCCAAGATAAAACTGACATCCCAAAATTATACCCTGATCCTACATTACCATTATTTATATACCAACCAACCCTTGTCGCTATAAGAAAGCAAGTCCTGGTTTCACTATAAAATTTAGCCCATATGTTGCCATCTACGGAATAGTTATAGGTCCTATTAGTACCATCATCTACAAGTTGTAACCATTGTATAGGGGAAGCTATAGAGTTGTTTCCCTTGATTATTGGATTGTAGTTTCCATAGGTTGTAGCATTACTCCATCCAAATATATCATACTCTATGGCCACAGTTGCTCGCCATATTTGAGCCCAACCCAGAAGTTTCGTTCCATCACCTATCATTATTCCCAGATTAGCGAAAGAACCACTTTGCCAAGACCAAATAGCATTATATCCCAAGGTGACAGTGTAAGGAGTTGCCGGGGTAGACACATATCTAAAATGCACATTTTCTCCTGATTGTCCTCCAGGGCTATAAATAAACTCTCCTCCGTTAGTTGTAACTGAAGCTGCTGTAGATTGATTCTGCCATGTAAAGTTAGCGCTAACGGGCGGAGTTAGTTCGGGCATAATTCCCCACTGGTTGAAGGCGGAACCAGTATCACGATAAATAATGTTGCTATTAGTGGCCCAATACTGAATACCAGCCGAAGTAGCGGCCGGAAGATTAGCATCTGTCCCTGATTGCCTACCATCTGCTCTTGCTTGTGTTAGATTTCCTTTGGTAAGAACATGAACTATATTGGTATATTGAGAATGAGAAGAGGCGGTTGTGCTTTCATATCCTCTTGTTACAGTCCAAGTAGTTGTTCCTGCCCCACCTGTAACTAACATTATCTCACTATCAACATTGATGCGATAGTTATCAGAAGAAGGAAAGCTAGAGTCATCATTTACGTTGATAGAAGTCGTAGTGGAGTTTATATCTCCTGTCAAATAAGTAACCGCATTATTAGCAAACTGTTCTAAGACCATTAGTGTACCGTCCAATGTAAAACATTTATACCAGTTATATGATTGCTACTTGCTGTTGCTTGTTGGGCATCTACATAAAAACCTATCTTTGTAGCCGTCATAAATGCAGTCCTAGTTTCTTGATAGAATAAACTCCAGTTATAGCCATCAATAGACAACGACCAATTCCTATTAGTCCCATCATCTACCAACTGTTGCCAAAATAATGGACCTTGCTGAGGCACAGCATTATCATTTTCACTTGCCGGACCAGCAAAGGTAGTGCTATCCGACCATCGGAAAACCCCATAACCAAAACACCAAGAAGCGCCACCTCTATTTACCACCGTGGCAAAACTAACAAACTTTGTTCCATCAGATAAACACATCCCCACATTGCTTTGCTTTTGGTCTATAAACGGAAAAAGTGGTAGATATCCCAATGTTATTGTATATGGAGTAGCGGGGGCGGCATAGCCACGAACATAAAGCAAATTTACGCCTTCAGCAGCAGTTGCACCGTCATACAAAAAGACTCCACCGTGACTTGTATCGACTGTCCCTGAAGTTCCAGGACCAGCAATCCAGCTAAAGTTAGAGTTTATAGGAGGTGTAAGAGGGTAGAGTGGTCCCCAACCAAAAAATGCGGTTCCATTATCTCGATAGGCATAGTTTCCATCAGTGGGAAAATATTGAATACCGGCGTTAGTAGAAGCAGGAAGATTAGCGGTAACATCGCTTTGGCAGGCATCGCTTCTCCATTGAGTAACTGCACTTGCCGTTAGAATACCTAATACCAAAGAACCTGCGTTATTGGATTGCGCAGTGGTGCTTTCTTGTGCTCTACTAACAGTCCAGGTGGTAGTTCCTTGGCCCCCAGTAACTAACAAAATCTCAGTGTTAATCATAATACGATAGTTCCCGACTGATGGAAAACCGCCAGCGGAACTTACCGAAATACTCGTGATAGAACTAGACATATCGGTGGACAAAGTAGTTCTTGGATTATTAGCAAAGTTCTCACTCATTATAAAGATTATATATCAAGTAGTCGTTGAATAGTGAAGCCAAGCAGCCGTTATGGTAGTTGTTGAAGAAGAAGCGTCAGTGGTGATTTGGAAGCCTATTTTTGTAGGTGTTAGAAAGTCAGTCCTACTACTAGACCAAGCATTTTGCCAGTTCACGCCATCCACACTAAAATCTACTGTTCTAGCACTACTACTGCCACTGCCGTCGTCTCCAATCCTATACCAAGTTACAGACAGAGAGTTGAAGGCGGTAAGAGAAAAATAATCGACAGGAGAAGCATCGGTAACTGTTGCGAACTTGCTTATTCTTATAACACTACCTCCACCACTACCCAAATAGCTATTCACAGTTATTAGTTTGGTTCCATCTGTCCAATAGGGACCAGTTCTGTAATCACTATCGAAAATAGTTTGAGACATTGCTTGCCAAGTCCAAGCAAATATAGCGTGATAAGGCGTAGAAGGAGCATTTATGTTTCTTCCAACGACATTGTATGCGCCCGTCCCAGGAGAAACAAAATAAGTGTAGCCGTTAGTTGTAGAAACAGTAGCACTCCCTTGATTTTGCCAAGCAAAGTTACCGCTCGTGGGAACCGTAATGCCTCCCCAAAGTGGAGCAAATGTATCCCAAGAGGCACCATTATCGTGCTGGAAATATAAACTATTATTGGGTACAAATAAAGTGCCTGCCCTACCAGCCGTTGGTTGATTAGCATAAGTATCTACTACAACATTATCACTACGAAATGCCGATAAAGCACCACTTGTAACAACACAAGCAACAGTAGCGCCATTAGAATGAGAAGCGGCTGTTGTTCCTTCTTGTCCCCTAACAACTGTAAAAGTTTTGTTGGTGGAACTTACCGAAGTCACTTTCATTATTTCCGAATCAACAATAATCCTAAAATTGCCAACAGGAGGAAAATAACTCACACTGCTGATAAGAGCAGAAGTAGTAACATTATCCATAGAGCTCGTCAGTGTAGAAATAGCATTATTAGCAAACTGTTCGGACATGATACCTCATTAAGAAGTCGTTGAGTAATGTAACCAAGCAACTGTGACATTTGTAGTGGATGGAGCTACGTTGAAAGCAATCTGAAAGCCAATCTTTGTGGGAGTAATAAAGTCAGTCCTACTACTAGACCAAGCATTTTGCCAGTTCACGCCATCCACACTAAAATCTACTGTTCTAGCACTACTACTGCCACTGCCGTCGTCTCCAATCCTACACCATATCACTGGTAGCGGATAAAAAGCAGCTGTATAAAAATAATGAGCAGCAAAGCTAGTAGTAGTGTTCCATTTACTTATATCCATCACACTTCCACCGCCACTTGCTCCTAAACGATGATTTACACTGACTATTCCTGTTCCATCTGTCCAATAAGGACCAACTCTATAATCACCATCGTTAATGGTTTGAGACATTACCTGCCAAGACCAAGCGAAAATGGCGTGATAAGGTGTGCTAGGAGCAGCTATATTTCTGCCAGTAACGTGCGCCGCTCCAGTTCCAGGGGCAACAAAATAAGTATATCCATTAGTAGTAGAAACAGTAGCACTTCCTTGATTTTGCCAAGCAAAGTTACTGCTAACCGGAACAGTCATACCACCATAAAGCAAAGCAAATGTATCAAAGGAAGAGCCATTATCGTGTTGAACATAGAGGCTATTGCTTGGAATAAATAATGCTCCCGCTCTTCCTGCTGCTGGTTCGTTGGCATAAGTATCAACTACGGCGTTGTTAGAGCGAAAGTTTCCTATACCACCGGCAGTTACAATATGTGATACTTGAGATCCGCTTGCGTGTGGTGCTGCGGTGGTGCTTTCTACTCCTCTCGTTACAGTCCAAGTAGTGGTTCCAGCGCCTCCTGTAACTAACATTAACTCGTTATCAATAAGAATACGATATTGGGCAGAAGAAGGGAAGGTAGAAGCAGAATTTACAGAAATACTTGTAGTAACACTATCGGCAATAGCGGCGGATAATGTAGTTTGAGAAAGATTAGCGAACTGTTCTGGAACTATAGCAGTCATGCCTTATATACGCTTTTAGGTATTTTTACTTATAGGCTTCCAGTCATCTCGCCACTTATAAAGTTTAGCAGCTTCTAAAAGATGTTCTCTTTTTAGATTAGGTTTACCGAGAGCTTTTATCCTTTCAACATGATGTTTTCTACCCCAGGCATTTTCTCCGTGATAGGTTCGGCAGTAAGAAATACCGCCTGGTATAAGAGAAATCAGTTGCCGTTTATAGAGTTCTCCCTTTAGAACTGTGTCTTCGCCAAGTCTTTTTTCAGGATATCTTATTCCACAGCGCTTATCAAAAAGTATAGTTCCTTCTATACCACTTTTATCCACCGACCAACCAACTTCTGCTGTGTCTCTAAAATAATGAAGTTGTTCAGTGAGCATAACAGCTGACTTTCCTTGTTTTAGACCAAGAAACTGATCCATCATACGATTTGGAGCGTACCAATCATCATCATCCCATTGGCAAATAATACTTGATGGACTATAGGTAAGGGAAATATTACGCAACTCTCCTAAAGTTTTACTGGTACTTTCTATGTGAAGAACAGATACTCGCTTATCTTGTTTAGCCAATATCTTTACCGCATCTTTATCATAACCATCAACAACAATAAGAAGTTTCTTGTTAGGATAAGTTTGATTAGTAAAGCACTGGTAGCTTTCCTTGATCAACTCTAATCTTCCCATAGTCACCATAAGAGCAGTAATAAGTGGGAACTTACTCGACATCTATACTGTCCTCTGAACGACTACGGAAATAATCTCTAATCTGGTCTCTCAGTCCAATGGATCTCTCGGTAAGTTTCCATAATCCTTGACTATCTTTCTTTAAGTCAAGTGCGGGGTCAAAATGATTATCTACGAGAATGCGATATCGCTCATTATATTTGCGGCTTTTCTTCTTGCCATGCCAGTGATGTAGCAGTAATCCTGGTACAACACCTATGTTTCGGCGAATATGTCTTTCTGCTCTTTGTTCCCACTCCAAGCACCAATCCACAAAGTTTTTAGACCACTTCGGATTTAGAGTTTCTTTCATCCTTCCAAGAAGAGCATAAGCCATATGCCAATCTGCTGAACCTAAAATAGCCCAATCTACTAATCCACCTAAATCATCTATTGCTTTTCTTCTTGCAGCCCAAGCATATCCAGGGTGAGCATAAGGTCGCTTCGGGGGGATTGCTCCTTCGTTATAAATTTCGCCGTAATAAGTTGTAAGTGTTGTCTTGTCTAACTGATTATTCCTATACTTCCAAACAAAACCAGGATGTTCTCTTAGGATTTCATAATCAGGGTTCAAATCTTGTGTAGAAGAAAACATCTGTACAATATCAAAATGTTGAAGTTGATTTAGTGTTTCATTAACCCAATCAGGTCTAGCAAAAGTTATATCAGGATCTATCCAAGCAACATATTCCCAATCAGCTGGTAATCTTGAAAAACCTATATTTATTAGGTTTTCCTTATGCCAAACCTCACTCCAGGTGCGAAGTTGAATGTGTCTTGGATTGTCTGGCTTGGTAACAACGTGTGGACGGTTTCCAAAAGCAGCTTCTACAACCCATAGTTGCGCCCCAGAATCCAAAACCATCTTCTCAAATTTCTCAAACAAGTGATAACGGCTTGAATAACGACAAGAGTTAGTAATAACGGCAATAACGTGAAGAAGACTTGGTTCCCATATAAAAGGACTTTCCGGGGTTGTATGGAAAGTTGGGAAGGTGCTTCTTACATACGCTCGTGGTTTTTCGTGTATCGGCATATTGTCCCCCGCTCTATTCAAAATAATATAGTGTCCTATTGCCTTATCTATGAGGGTGGGAAGATTATTTCTTCTTTAGGCATACCTACACTTCTCCGTGTCCCAGTAGGATGTTTTCTTGTCTTTAGTGATCAAGTTGTAAAATCTTCTACAATTTAAATATTTTGCTCGTACCTGTGCTCCAGGAAATCGAGATATCCAAATGGTTGTTACTCTCATTTCTGAGGAGCAAGTCATTTCTGCTTGCTTCTTTACATCGCTGTAAAGTTCAGACTATATCTTCACTCTTTTAGAGTGCTCTGCGTGTAGTCGTTGAGGGGTTACTAAAACTTCCCTGCGGATTGACCGCACCTAACTATTTTTACACTTTGGTAAGTTAGGATACTCGGTGTTTCCCGCATATAGCAGAGTTTTCGGTAGCAATAATCTACCACCGTTTGTGTTCAAAGGTCTTTAACACAAATGCCGGGACCACCTTATGCTACTTTCTTTAGCCCCGTTGCTGTATCTATCAACCCAATCAAAGGACTTGTAGAGTTAGTACCTGTTGATTTATACAACAAAATATAACTCACCGTTGAACCACTAGAAACAGACGAGAAAGTAACGTTATTTGCGTTAAAAACCCCTGCTGTCGTGGTAATACCAGACAAGGTTTGTGGTGTTCCAACAACAAACGAAGAAACGGTAGAGTAATACTGATCTGTGGAAAGATTTGGCGTGTATCCGTTGGAAATCAGCGCACAGTTGATAGTATCACTGGACATATTGATATTAGCAAGTAAGAACGCCTGACGGCCATAATCATATAAACTATTTGCCATAAATAAAATCTCCTTATAAAAGAATGCCTTATCTATAAAAATAAAATCACCCTTTTTGGTGAAAATCACCCTTTTTGGTGTAAATACTTTTATGGGCAATATAGCAAATAAAGACATAGCCAAAACTTGCAAGGGATGCAAAAAGCAGTTTCGAACAAGGTTATGCCGACAAGAATACTGCAGAAAAGGGTGTCAAGACAAAACTATGATTTGTATGTTTTGTAGAACTGAGTTTGTCCAAAAGAGCCATACCAAAGGAAAGTACTGCTCGCTTCAATGCTGGTATAAATCTCCAGCAAAAAAGGGACGCAAAAGAAAAAGGTGGGGAAATCCTACAATACAAATAACCCAGGACAGGTGAAGATTATCAAACAGCCCTCTTGAAAGGCAATCGCCCCTTTACTATGTGGTTCATTTCAGTCCAAGGAAACTCGTGCCAGGTCTTTTCATCGAGAACCGGATTCATACCAGAGAATCTCCCAGAACTTTGCTTGAAAAAGAAAGCAGTCTGGGTAGTATCCAGACATTTATCTCGTAGTTCTCTTGCCCACTCTACCTTCATTTCCCTGAAATCAGCGCCGCTTTCTGCTCCAACAATCACCCATTCAATATGGTCGAGTGAGAGTTCCTGTAGGGAGCCTAATAGCGGCTCTGCGGAAATAAAATGGGCAGCGCAAGGAATCTTGATTAGTTCTCCTGCTCTCCAAATATAATCTTTATTCTCGATACTGGTACCCATCCAGACATTGAAATACCTCCTGGAAGCTCTATGTTCGTTAGGCAACACCAAATCTCCATCCCAGTCTTTCGGCAGTCGTTCCTTTATTTTTTCTGGCCGCTTTGTAAGAAGCAACCAATCAAGCCAAGGTGTTTTCCTGATGAGCGGCCAGAGTTTTTCCAGCTCTCCTTCAGGCGCTCCATCTTCTGCCCAATCGCACATAGAGCCACAGAAGCAACGCCTGCGCTCTGCTGCTTCTTTAGCCGCTTCATTCCAGTGAAGAGGCTCATTCCAGTGTTTTTCAGGAAAGGTTCTGCGACTTTTGCCCGGCCCCCAGATACCAGGAGCCCAGCGATTAGAAAGTGTCTCGGCGTAGCAATGAGCACAGCCGGGACTTACTTTTGTACAACCCCACCACGGATTGAAAATGTGTGGTGCGTCCAAGAAATACCAGTTTCTCGACCCATCGCACCCCTCCTTTCTGTTTTTCTAAACTTTGTCTTATTTTACCAAAAGAGATTAGAAAGTCAATAGAAGATTATGCCGTTTTGATTTCTTGAACTGCGGGCAGAACAGTAAACTTCCCCATAGGAGTGATTAGGTCAAGTTCTTCAATGGTTTCCCATCCTGTATAGCCCCAATGAATGGTTCCACGTTCAGGAAAGATGCCGCTAATCCATCGTCTAACACGCTTGAAACAGCCATTTTGATATATCACTTGCTCGCTAAGAATCTCGCCCTTATTCATAGGAAGAACATCCACTCCAAACCTATGCAACCTAATCTTAATCTTTGATTGCGCTTGGTGGTCTTGGAATGAGTTCATCTTTAGGCTCCTTTGGCGGTTGTGGCGGTGTTGGAGGAGTAGGTGGAACCAAAACCACTACCCAACCATCCCAAGCACGCAAAAACTGATTCATACTCATACTTCTAATACTGAGACTTGAATCAGAGTTATCTATTATCTTGACTACACCATCCTTGAAATGGACCACATTTACCATGTGTGTTCCATGTAGTCCTACTCCCGCTCCCCAACCTTTCTCACAAGCATCAATAAGTATTTGGGTGTTTCGCTCTCCTTCGTCCTGCATTGTATACTTTATATTCAGACGATTGAGAACTCTACTTACTTCTCCACCACCTGTTGCGTGCTTATACTTTTGAGTTAGTGTATAAAGGGCTTCTATTTTATGATAACGAGCCAGCACCTCAATACTGCACCATACACATTGCGAGCCCGATCTATTATACACTCGGCACGACATAGGGATGGGAACTTGAACTCCATCCGTGTCGTCACTCACTTTTACTATATCTGCTCTTGCTGGTACCTGCAAGACAGGGATAGCAAAACCTAAAAATAAACTTACGCCCAAAATGAGCGCAAGAAATCCCTTTCTCATTCCCCCACCTCCAAGATTATTTAGGAGGCGGGAAAATAAACTTATTTTAGGTTGGTGATACGATTAGCGAAGTGTTTCTAATACTGCTTGTCTATCAAGAAGATAAACGTAAGGTATTGTAAGAGATTTGAATAAATCCACAGCACCTTCACTTCTATCAACTATAGAAACCACGCATTTCACATTACAGCCAAAAGCCATAACTTCTCTTACCGCTTTATGAGCGCTCTCGCCAGTGGTTGCTGTGTCTTCGACAATAGCCACGTTCATTCCAGGTTTGATAGGGCCTTCAATGAGATTTTTGGTACCGTGCTCTTTCGACTCTTTTCTAACTAAAAAGCCCTTCATTGAAATACCTTGAAGTCCGTAGCAATAAAGCAAACCGCCAACCAAAGGGGCGGCACCAAGAACTAAACCACCAATAGCGTGAATCCTATCTTTTTGACTGGCTGGTTCTGGAGGTTGAAACTTTTCTATTTGATTGTAAAGATGAAGGCAAACATGATGAAGGGCTTTGGCGTCCAAAGAGAGTTGTTTGCCGTCAATATAAAGATTAGAAGTTCTGCCGCTGGAAAGTTGGAAGGTTCCTGTTTTTGCCGCTTTAACCATACGCAATATTTCTTTTATATCAAGCATACAATCATTATAGCACTTTACTCTTCCAAAAAAAGGAGTATAATCCTCCTATGAGCAAAAATCCTCTTGAAGAAAAGTTTCAGCGGGAATTTCAACGAGCGGCAGCGCAGATAAGTTTGCTCAAAGAGTTCCCTGATACTATTGAAATCGTGGATAGGTGGAAGAAAAGTTTTTACTCTTCTAAAATAGCCAACAAGCGCATAAATCGCATCGAAGTAAAAGCCGATTGCGATTGTTGTGAAGGTGCGCCTGTTAGGGCTTATCCTTATTTTGAGTTTGCTCCTGGACTTCGCATCTACAGCAATCCCCATTCTTTCAAGATAGGCAAGAGGGTTAGAAAAGGTATTATTACAAGGAGCGCAAGATGGGAAGAAGAGATGGAAGAAACCAAAATCCCCGAAGAAATATACGATTTGATTTACGAGTATTTAGAGAATAATCCAGCAGGCCCTAAAACCAAGAAGCCACCTCCAGAGCCCGACATAGAAGAAGATTTCCCTTTCGTGGCTGATCCAATTCCAGAAGACAACTTTGACTTTCTACAAAACCTATGAACTTTGAAATCATAAAAGTGCCCGCCGAGATATTGCGGAAAAAATGTAATCCAGTCAAAGAAGAAGACTTTGAGCGGTGCGAAAACATTGCGGTTATAATGTTTAGATTGATGGAAGAGAATAAAGGGGCGGGTTTGGCTGCTCCTCAAATCGGACTGAATATGAGGTTCTTTGTTCTCAAAAGCCACGATAAGAAGTATGTTTTCATCAATCCAGAAATATTAGAAGTTGGAGAGAGAATGACTACTGAAGAGGAGGGATGCCTGAGCATCCCTGGATTCCACGCTAAGATAGAGAGGCCACACAAAATAAAGTTTAGAGCCTTCCAGCCGAACGGAATAAGAATAACCACTACCTACGAAGGCTGGACAGCGAGAGTTTTTCAGCACGAACTAGACCATTTAAACGGAGTTCTTATAACAGACTATGTAAAGCAACTTCCTCGCACAATTGAATAAATTCCTTTTCGTCCAAATCCCACTTCATTCTGTTGATTGTTCTATGTAACCATTGCACATTTCCTTCTACATATCCTAATTGGGAATCAACTCTATCTAACGAAGCATTTTGCGGAGATTTGGTAATTTTGCTTTTACTAGAGCCATAGTGTTTGTCCATGATAAGTTCTCTTCCAGATAAAGCACATCTCTTGTTCTGTCTCAAAAACAAATCCCAGGTATATTCCATACTTACACTAAACTCTAACTTCCTTTTCTTTGCTTCATTAGCAATCTTTGACCAATAAGATTTACTCAAATCACCAACGCCTTCCCATTCTTTTCCTTGATTATAACAACCACAAGAAACAATCTTGTGTCTAACAAGCGACTTTCCTTGAACTACTTTTTCTTTTCCGCAATCGCATTTCACATTCCAATAAGAAGAACCCTTATCCGTACAGGAAAAACTAATAACTTTTAACCTACCAAATTTTTTACCTACAATATCATACAGAGTGCTATTGTACGGTATTTTATATTTCTTGAAATACCTATCTACACAACCAGGACTACAACCTACTTGTTTAGCTATTTCCCTATGACTTAATTTTTGTTCAACATGAGATTTAAGCAAAAACTCCTTCGTTAGTATTTTAGCCCAACCTTGAGACATTCTGTTTCTGGCTTGCTCACGAGCATAACAGCCGCAAGATACTGTTGCTCCACGGCACAAAGCATATTCATGAATAGTTTTTTCTATCCCGCAATCACACCTACAAAGCCACCTTGGATAGTTCCCATAAGGTTCTGCGGCGGACAATACTACTAATCTATAAAATCTTCGTCCAATCATTCCTACCTTTTGTTTCATCTTTTACCTCAAAAACAGCCATTACTATATGTATTCAATAGTTATAATAAATTGACAAAAATTATAGGTAATAAAAATTACCTATAATTTCTATTTTTCACAACGATTGCAAACATACCGTTCATTTTGTTACTCTACTTTTGTAGGAATCAATCATTTCTGTTGATTTCTCTATGTTACCATAGAGTTCAGACTATATCATCATCCTAATTAGGATGTCTGGCGTGTAGTCGTTAGCGGGTGATTTACCACTTCCGTCGGGGTTTTCTTAGTAAGACTTTCCCCGATATAGCCAGATTATTCATCTCATCATTACTGATGAGAGCCGCAACTTACGGCCGGTACATATGCACTGCTCTTGCTGTTACAAAAAAACTGACCTGGCTCGCAATTTGCGAAGAAAATCTTCCATTTTGCGGTATAGATCATACCATTTGGTTTTCTACACTTCATCAAAACCTCCTTATAAAAACCTTACTTGCAACTCTTCAGAGAAAGAATATGCTCTCTCAAAGCCTGAACGCTCTGACCGATACCAAATGCGGCCAATGCAGCCAAAAGAGTAGTAAGAGCTGTGCTATAGTTACCCTGTGTAAAAAGATAACCAGCTTGAAGTAGAAGTCCGATAGCGGCAGCATGTGCTGACCACCAAGTAATAATATTGCCCATTGTTATACCTCCAAAATAAGCAAAAGAAACTTACAACTTATATATTAGTTATGATCTACATTTTTTGTAAACATATTCACCATACATAACCTATGCTGAAGTTCATCTTCTCGTTCTTGGGACTTATTCTATTTTCTTCAAGGATTTATGCTGGGGAGTCGCAAGTAGAAAAATCTTTCAATCTAAAAGACAACACAGAAGTTGTAGGAAAATGGATTCAATCCCATAGGGAAGACCTGAAAAAAGCAGGCGGATGTGAAATCATTGAACATAAAAATAACAAAATAAGAGTAAGCAAGGATACCCTAAAAGGCAAAATGGAGTGGACAGAAGAACTAAAAGAAGAACAAGGTGATAACGGATGGCTTTTCACTTCTTCTTTGATTGAGGTTCACCAAGGCAATATCGTTGATAATAATAGCAAGGTTTATGTGATTGATGATGAAAAAGGCGGTTGCGCAATAACGCTTCAAATATCCAGCAAGGTAAAAAATGTAACAGCGAGCCAAATAAAACGAGAACTAAACAGCGCCGCCAAAAAAATACAAGAGTTATTTGAGCAGAACTTCAACCACTTTTCACAGCAATCGCAACCCTATCTATCTCACAAAAATGTTCTTCCTTATCGACCTCTGCTTCATTCCAAGAAGATGGATTAGAAACAAACTCAAAATGTGGAGAAAAGGCACCTTTGCTGTCTTTTACATAACGATGTAAGTGCTTGATAGTCATAGCCAAAGCAGGACTAATACGTGCTAAAACAATACTTATATTATCCTCTTTACTTCCAAGAAGGATTTGTCCATCCCATCCTGCGCTATTGAAATAGATAGGATGTTGCGGCCAATAAACACCCCCATAACCACACTCGGAGTGGTGAGTAAAAAGGTGATAAGGCCATTTCACCCATTTATCAAATATATCACAACTACCCCTTACAGTAATCCAATCATTGGGCTTCATTATTTGTTTATTTAGTGGGTACGTGATCTTCATACTATAATAAAGTTTATCATATGAAAATCTCTAAAACAACACACATCAAAAGACGAATAAGTGGAATTACCGATATTATCCTTCCATTTTATGGACAATATCACCTAGTATCAGAGTGTTTTAGAAGCCTCATCCACAATACATTAGCTGACCCTTTTACTATAACATTAGTTGATGACTTTTCCTCAAGCCCTCGTCTTTCCGAAGAACTAAAAAGCTCCAAACTACCAATTCAGTGTATAAGATTAGAAAAAAAGTCAGGGTTCGGCGCAGCGCTAAACGCTGGAATAAATGCTACAATCAATCCCTGGATATGCTTCCTTAACTCCGATTGCCGAATTGAATCCACAACTTGGCTCGCAGAACTTCACGAAACTATGTCCATTCTAAAAAAAGAAGGCGTCAAAATGATTTCTGCTCGTATGAACAATGGAGGCACCGGCAGTTTTGACCAAAGATTGATATGTGCCAAGAAAACCGATGAAAAAGATATAATAGTTGAAGAATCGCTGCCTTTAGTATGCACACTTTGTCATCGGGATTTATTCAAGCGTATAGGTGGATTTATAAAAGAATACCCTTGGGGTGGCTACGAAGATGAAGAACTGGCTTGGCGTATGAAGCATTATGGATTCAAACAAGCCATATCAGGAAAAAGTTGGGTATTCCATCACGGAGGAGCAACCATCAAGCAAATACAAGAAGAAAAGGCGCTAAAAGAAATGGAAGAAAATAGAAACCGTTGTATAAGTGATATAAAAATACTTACTTTAAAAAAATCCACTCAAAAAGCGTAACTTATAATATGAAAGTTGGTTTTGTGCTCTCCTGTTACAATCGAGTAGATGACCTGATGGTTCATTTAGACATACTAAAATACTGCCCATTTGACCATGAAGTTATTATCGTAGCAACTATGGACTGGCCGGAGGCATACTTAGAAGAACTCAGGGCTTATCATTATGTGAGAATAGAAGGACACGGACACGCTCTTGGCCCGCTTCTTTCTTGTATAGCCGGAGTGAAAAAAGCACATGAGATTGGATTAGATATTATTTGCTACAGAAATGCTGACGATTGGCTTTTCAACTATGAATTTGAAGAAAATAACTTCAAGCAGATGCAAACTCATTTATGTGGTGGATACAACTGGATAAATGTTGGGGCCGATCACGATATAACATTAAATCAGTTATATCTTCGTGTAGATAAGTTTGTAGAAACAGCCGCAGATAGCGAAAAATACTTTTTGCGCTCAATGAAGGATTTACTATGTGAATTCAAAATGGCTCGTTGGCTAAAAAGAACCTGCTCGGATTTCAAAAAGCAGTTCTACCGCTTACCCGATAGAGAACAAGAGCCAGGAATAGGTTATATGAGAAACGATATACCTGGTGCTTTCAGAGAAAAAAATATGGAAGTTCCAGTGGGTTTTTGGGAACAACTTGATAAAAATAATCGCTTTTTCAATGAAAAATGGATGCTGATTGGATCACACGATAATCCAAGTCGTTACATATATTGGAGGAGGATTAGAGATAGAGTTCCTTATGCTAAAGCACTAGAAAAAGAAAAGCACTTCGCTCGTTGGCTTATAGCGTGTCGAGAAAAAACAGCTTGGAATCTTGAACCGCCAGAGGAGCTTCCGTCTGCTCCTACTCCAATGAAAAGACCCAAAAATATCGGCAACAAACTCTTTAGATGAAATGCTACATACGCTGGGAAAAAACTTACGTTTGAAGTTTATAATCGCCGGAACGGGGCGCTGCGGCACAGTATACGTCGCTAAACTACTTACTCTTCTCGGTATTCCTTGTAGCCACGAACGTATCTTTACCAATAAAGGATTGGAGAAAAGCAAAAATGATAGCAATGTTTCTGTTTGGGCAGGATTGAGAACACCATCCAAAATAGTAGCGGAAGCAAGTTATATGGCGGTTCCTTACCTTGATCATCCATCCTTGAAATACGCAACTATTATTCACTTGGTAAGAGATCCTATAAAAGTTATACAATCCTTTGGCAACAAACTTCAATACTTTCGCCACCAGCCTAATGCCTGGGAACAGTTCATATACAAACATATGCCCGAACTGGAAGAGTTAGAAACACCTCTTCTTCGCTGTTGTGCCTATGTTCTTTGGTGGAACAAGAAAGTAGAAGAAAAGGATTGTATCCGTATTCTGTTAGAAAAAGACATTGATAAACTACTTCATTACTTGAAAATAGAGGCTAGTGATTATCCTAAAAAAATAGAAAACTCCTTTGAAGTATGGAATAGTACAAAACTAAACCTTCCACCAGAAGAAATGCTTACAGAAGAAAAAATATATAGCTGTAAGTTTGGCGAAGAGATAAAAAATATGAGGAAACAATATGGCTATTCTGGTAGTCCCAACGATTAGAGAAAAAAGCATCAAAGAGTTTCTCGTTGCCTGGGAAAGATATAAAGACTGGGACGAGATTATTATTGTAGAAGATAATCCAACTAAATCTTTTGATATAGATGTTAGACATCATTATGCTTGGGAAGACATAGAAAAAGATTTGGGAGAGAAAGCGTGGGTTATTTCAAGGAGGGATAGTGCTTGTAGATGCTATGGATTTTACATCGCTTGGAAGTTAGGTGCTGATTATATTGTAACGCTTGACGATGATTGCTTTCCGGTCTCTGGTTATACTTCTATTTGCTCAGCACACATAAAGCAACTTACACAGACGCTCCGTTGGACTGAATCTGTGATAGGAATGCGAACAAGAGGACTTCCTTACTTCAATCTCGGCACACTTCCAAATGTTGTAGCCAATGTTGGCTTATGGCGTGGAGTAGCAGACTTAGATGCTATTCAATCACTACACAATCCAATAAAACAATTTGAACCACCAAAACTAAACAAGATAATCGCCAACGGACAATACTTCCCAGTTTGTGGTATGAACTTTTGTTTTGAGAGGAAAGCGACGGTTCTTTCTTATTTTCCCCTAATGGAAGAATATAAGAGATTTGATGATATTTGGTTTGGCGTCATTTTCAAGAAGATATGCGATAAACTCAACTGGCGTGTGTCTTGTGGGGAACCGTTTGTTCATCATTTACGAGCCAGCGATCCTATGACTAATCTAGTGAAAGAAGCACCAGGTATAAAAGCAAATGAGTGGTTTTGGGAAACAATAGACACCATCACACTTACAGAAAACACGCCAGAAGGGTGTATGTTCGAAGTTAGCGTTGCCCTTCAAAAAGAAAAAGACCCTTACCTAATAAAGTTGGGAAAGGCTATTGAGGTATGGGTTAGTCTTTACACGAAATCGTGATGAACTTCTCAACGCCCGCACAAATGAACTGAGCCTTACCTTCTTCTTTAGCGCCTTCTTTTACCCTAAATCGGAAAAGACTCGGTTCGGGCTTGTGGGATTGAGTTTCAAGATGCAGGAATGTCGGATAGTGAGCGCAGAACCAAGGAGCGTCGGTATCCGATCTCAACTTCACTAAAAAAATGGTGTTAGGGGCAACCTTGACTTCAGCGCCACTCGACGGATTTTCAAGCACAAACTCCGGTGGAGCAAACTTTTTTTGTCGCTCCTGTAAATCAACATATAAGTGTATCATTCGGCGTAGTTTGTGGTTGATATCAAATATGCCCTGAGCGGTAATCACTTGCTTATTTTCTGCGTGATGACTATTCTCAAAAATAACCGTAGCAACAGGAAAATAAGGCAAAACACTCGCTTTCGCAATCAAATCTAACAAATGATTCATATGGTCATTTTGAGATTCTATTGGATAGAAAGCACAACTGGAAGTAAACTGGCGGGGGCATCTCTTGGTCATCCAAGGCCGTTTCTGATCAAAACCCTTTCTAACGTGTGGTTCCAAAGCATCCCAAATTTCATTAGGAATAGGATGCTGTATAACTCGCCAAGACCAAGCATCTCTAAGCCAATCAGCACTCGTGCTTGGGGGTTTCAAAAAGAAATGGTCGGCACTTTGAACTATGAGCCCATCATTGTGTTCCCAGTTCTCAACGAGACGATACTTTTTATTCTCTGCTTCATGTGGCTTCTTTGTTGGAACAATAAATCTCACATTAGTAGGCAGAGTTGGTTTTTCGGGAGCCTTGAAATCTGTGAGAGTGCTCTTATTTACATCGATACAGACAATCAATACTTTCTCAGAACACTCTAACTTCACGGCACCAGCAGGGTATTGACCAGCCTTATCCGGTAGATTAGCCAAATCCGGCTTTATTTTCATTTCTTGGAAACAAGAGTTGCCAGTAGTATAAACTCTATTGGATTCAATAGTGGGTCTCGCATCGGCAATCTGGACGGTGCTCAACCCCCACAACTCGCCAGGGCATTTATCTTGCCCTAACAATATACTGGGGGGAGACATTCGTATTACTACATTCTGCCCTTCATCCACCACGATGTGTTGTAGGTGTTGTGGGTTGTAGATTGCTTCGGATTCTTCATTTTGGAGAACCACTTGGCTAGTCTGCTCCGTAGTATTCGTCCTGGCTGAATAACCAGTGCCCCCCATAGTCGTCTGGGTCGTATTTCCCATGATGCTGTGCCTGGGAGTGATTGGGCTGGTTGTCCCTTTTTTTTTATAACACCAAGTCCCCTCGCCATCCGAACGATACTCTTGAGCCAAGTAAACATTTTTCACCAACCTTGTGTGTGCGTGGTCTTCCAAAGTAGTTGTCGGCAATTCCTCAATCTTTACGCACATTTTTTCAGGAACACCATTATAATAGCCTTTGCCTACTTTGTAATCGCTATAGTAATGAGAATAGTGACTCGTTCCTCCAATTGCTTTTCTTGTTACGTGAGTGGAAGGAAGTGCGGCCCTTCGTCTTTGGTTGAGGGCGGTAATCCAGAAGGATATCCTCTTGGATGCTTCATGATGAGTGGCTTTTGGCGGGTAATGTATTTTGAAGGCACCAAGGAACTTCGTTTCCGTGGTCTCCCTAGAAGATTTTATCTCAATACGAAATCTCTGGAAACGGTAGCCATAGCGGTAATAGTCACTCAGATATATAACATTTAGATTGTCCTTACCTGTCCAACTATCATCCATCTCAATCTCCCACCGAGATTGGTCGGATTCTGTTGGCCAAAGTACATCAGGTGCAACGATTTCAATAACCAGTTCATCAAACCCTTGATGAAAGTCAACCTGCTCAGTACTTGCTGGGTTACTGAGAAGGTTCTTTATTTTATCATAAACCCGCTTTACAACTTCCTGTTTCTTCTTGGGGTCAGCAGGCCCAGCGATTCCAGAATGCATCACTTGTTGTTTCTTTCCGTGTATCGCCAAGTGAACCAAGGCTGTTCGTTTTGCAGACAAAGAAGGATTAGCCTTACAACTGCCGTTTAGTGTAAGGCTCGCAAGTGGGTGAATTCCACTACGAATACTACTGATTTTCTTTGCGGTATTTTCATCAAAAGCATACCACATATGATGTTCACGGCAAGGGGAACTCAAATCCTTTACTTCTCTCTCCACTGATTCTTTTGTGCTCACCTCTATCAAGCGTGGATTTATCATCCGCTTGAATCGTGGAACAACAGGCATCTTGCCGTTCTTTTTCTCTACCTCAGAAAGTTTATCATAAACAATCTGGTCTTTGAGAGCCTTTAGGAAAATCCCTTCGCCCTCAATCTCGTGATCTTCAAGAGTAAGTTTCCATTCGTCCTGATAGCCATCTGCTTCTTTCTTCTCATCCTTATGGTTGTTCCATTCTGGCTCATAAACAACCACCTCTAACATTTTGTATGGCTCAATACGAACATTGGCTTCTTCAGGATTGATTACCGTCAGAATCCTTTCTTGTTCGTGATCTTTCATACTTTGATAGACACAGACACTTGCCTCGTGGAAAGAACAGTTCTGTTTTTCTGAATGATCATTATTGATAATGTTTATAACAATTTCACCAAGGAACACCTCGGAATATTCGGCCCACTCGGTAAAATCAAACTTCGGGCTGATTATATAAACAGTATCGCCCTTTTTGTTGACGTGAACCTTCTCAATGATGAGAAACTGACCCGTTAGAGTGACGTGGAACTTAGCCTCCGATGTGACGCAAGAGTGACCAGCAACCATAGGAGAAGACAAGTGAAGTGCAATGCTTTGACAGGGAAACAAGCGGGCAGTATGGAGCCGAGAAGTCGGATTTACAATCCGCTGTGGTTTATAGTGCTTCGGTTTCTTTGCCATACGCTTTCGCATAGTTTTTACCGACTGGAAAAATCTTTTTGCTTTGTTTTCTAAAAACGGATCAAGACCTATTGTAACCGAACCACCCATAGTAGTCAACCCTAGCGAATCATCCAGTTGTTCTCTTTTTTCTGGAAATGAAAATAGGGGCGAGGACGGGTAATCTCCACTTTTCTCTCCACATATTGAGCATTCTCAACTGTGTAAAGTATTCGTGCCGGGCAGTTCAAAGCACAAACAGGAAGGTCATTTCCTTTCCAAAAACGGATGAGAAAACCATCGCAGTTATGGGCATAAAGTATAGAGTCCTTTTGAGGATTGAGGATGATTGGCCAACGAGTATCCTTTTCTGTATTTGGAATGATTATGGTCTTGAAATCTTTTTTCTTTGATTTCTTTATAGAGATCGGCTCAGACCATACCGTTGTTTTCTTGCAATCAAAGAATCTACACCTATGACCAAAGGTTGCTTCTTTGTCTCCAGCAAAAAGAATGTTTCCATTTGGGTGCGCTTTGAATTCCAAAGATTCATCTTCTTCACAAACTACTATCAACTTCTGTTTGCCAACCATAGGTACATAAGTTTGAGTAGCAGTTGGTTTCACTGTGATTACAGCAGGATTAGGCCATTTGACCGGATAATCAGGGTGTTTAATTATCGTAGTCATAATGTCCCCTTCCCTGAAGTAAGAATCCAAATACTTCACCTTCTTAGATTTACAATAGAACTGAATGTATGGAATAGAAGGTTTTTCAGAAAACTTTATGAAAAACTGCTGAACGCACTTTTCATACTTTTTGGTTTTTATTCCGTAGTAAGCCTCCATCGGCTCACAAGATTGAATATCATTGGAGTTGAACAAAGCCCAAACAGCAGCACTATCATTATCAGCTACTTGAGCCAGCGTCTCCAGAGTTAGAATAAACTCGTAATGATCTTCATCAAAGTTTTCTTCATCAACGCTGGCATAGAAAGTATCGGTAGAAATATTGAGAGTTGGTTCAGAGGTGGAGCGCACTCTTTCCATAGGAAGCAATCGAACACCAGCGGTTAAATCTCCGCCGACTTCCTCTATTTCCACCTTAGAAAAAGAAGGTTTTTGGTCAAAGCCCACTATATCGTCGTATAAACCGCCCCACATCGACTACACCTTTTGCATGTCGTTTACGATTTTGGCCAGCCAATCCGCATAGGTCTTTTGCTCAATAGCACCTTTGATGTTTTTCCAGCAAATATAGACCCTTTCATATCGGTCCTTGATGTAGTTTTCTACTTCCTTTATAGCAGCGAGGCGTGTAGTCCGCTGGCCTTTGAGTGTATGAAAAATCTTATCTTGGACACGGAAGGTAAGAAAGTTCGCCATCCATGCATCGTAGTTGCTAACGAACATTTCCCAAGCCACAAAAATAGCATCTTGACTATCAACGGCTTGGTATTTGCCTTTTTGAGATTGAGCCCATTTTATCACTTCCGGTTCAAGTTGATCCCACTCCCAACGATTCTCAGAAATGACTTTGCTGTGATTGGAAAAATGGTTGAAGTCCGGCGTAGAATAAATAATGGGATTAGCTGAAACAACGAACTGATATTGTCCGGGATGCTGGCCATCTCCTGTAAAGTTTATGCTGACGTGAAGCCAGCCCCACTCGTTATTCTTATCCAGGGCCTTCAAAATCATGTTGGCCCGGTCAGGATACTTTACGAGCGGCGCAGCAACTTTCCGCCTGCTCCAATACTCTTCGTGTAGGTCCATATCAGTCCCGTTTAGGTAAGTTGTCGGTATAAACCCATTTCTTATCCTGCTCACTCCATTTTATCGGGAACTTATTAGGAAATGAATCCAAAATATCGAACAGTTCAGCAGGGCTTTTTGATCTCTCAATAGACCTTATGAACATTACAGGGTGCATCTGGTTGTACCGCTCCCGCAACTTTTTGATTATGTCTAACTGCATTATATCTGCTGAAATGTGATTATTCAAGTGTATTTGGTTTTGTATCATAACTTATTAGCGGCCACGTCAAATATGAGTTGGGAGTTAGTTGTTGCCCTTTTCCAACGATGTCGGATGAAAGAGCGAACATAAAGCGCTTGAAACTTGAGTTGAAGTCCTCGTAATCTTTAAATCCGTAAATGCTTTTTAGTGCAGCTTCAGGGTCTTTTTGAGACTCCAGCAAAAACTGTCTAAACTTTATAGGCCCAAACTCCTTGTAAAGCATAAGACAAAAGGCAGTTGCTTCTGCGTCATACCATGCTTTTGCTGAGTTATTGGCTAGTTTGCTCTCATCCATCAAGAGTATTTCTTTAGACCAAAAAATAGGCGTATCTTGGATAAATGCTTGATTGAGAGCGCCCAAATAACTACGGATAGTTCCTAAATCTCCATTTAGGAGAGCCGTACCTCTATGAGCCCACAATCCCAACTTTCCTGTTTGGGCTTCTGCTTGCTGAAGGCATACCTCAGTCAACGCTCTCGGCACATCACCTGTAGTCCAATGACTGCTATCTAAGTTGAGCCATATGGCCATTTCAACAATAGAGCCATTTTTATCTCGAACAACTCTATAACATTGAGTTTCTTTAGCAAAAAATGCCTGGTAAAGCTCTTTATTGGGAACACATATTATGCGACAAGGAATATTGAACTGAACATCAGGTAAACCCCAACGAACAAGTATCCAAGATTTCATATTTTCTAAGTTGGCATTTAGATATACTGCTTGTGAGTTATCTATTCCAAGTATTTCAAAGTTTTTTGTGTTATATTTATTCCATTTCAACGAGCGAATATCAGGAGTATCGGTGGCGCTTGCGGCGGTTGATAATGAAAATAATAGAGCCAAACAAAATATAATATTTTTCCACACCTGTTTACCGCCTTTGATAAAGTTCGTCTTCCCGACCAATCCAATGATCTTTTAGCTCCTTTTTATATTGACCTAACATTTGTGAAACCCTGGATTCTTCCACTCCTAACCTATCAGCCATTTCTTTGAGAGTAAGATCATCACGAAAATATAGATTCATAATCAATCTTCCAAGCGGGCAAATAGGCTGAACAATAGTTTTGAATAACCCCTCTTCTTGCTCTGTCTCGTTAGCGACATCAAATCCATTTTCGATACTTTGATCAAGGGAAGACATCACAATAGGACGCCATTCCCAACCGCTTCTGTACCCTCCGTCATTTCCTCTTATATCTTGAGTCATCCAACCTTCAATATAATGAGCCGCAAAGGTCTTGAAACTACCTTTTTCTGCTTTATAAAGGCGGGCTGCCTCAACTAATCCATAAAAGGCAGAGGAGAGCAGTTCATCATATCTAACTCTCATTGGAGCATTTCGCACACGCTTCTTTGCTAACTGCTCCGCAACATAATAATGGTCTTCTATAAGTTTCTGTTGGTAGGTTTCTAAAGTTTTCATAAGTAATAAATGGTTACAAAGTTATTATAGTCTCATTATATAGAAACCTATCAGCATTTCTAGTTGAAGCAATCTAACGGATAATGCCCTTCATCTTGCCCCCAGTTCACCAACTTACAATCCGCTGAGGCATCACTTCTTTGAGATGCTTCTTTCGGCTCGTCGTTAGTGGGAGATTGGTGTTCTCCGGGGGCTTGATAAAATTTACAAAGGATTCTGCCTCCTGAACAAGTTTCTTTACGCTCGAATACTTGACAATCCTTCGCAGAAACCAAATCTTTGTTTCGTAAAGTCCCTTGCTCAAAATATAAAATGGTTCTTCATTGTGAAGGCCGAGAACAGAAACGGCTTCGTGTAAATCAACACAAGGGTTGAGAGTTCTAGGAAACTCTCGCTTCTTACAATCATTTACAAAGTGAATAAACAACCTTGTCCAGTTTTTCACATCCTTTTCAATGAGCGTTCCTTCTGGTGTTCGCAACTCAATCGTTCGACGGTTAGGCGCACTCAATGCGAAGTTGCATAAGTTCAACGCCACTCTGCGCTCAGTATTATCAAATGAGTGTGGACGAACCATAGCCCAAAAAGTAGTAGGCGTATGCTCTTCTGTTCCAATCCTGAATCTATCCGTCAGCAACCGACAATAAACATTATTACGTCGGTGCTTTGGTAGGATTTCCTGCATCATCCGCTCAATCCTCATCCAGTTAGCCACAATAGTAGCCGCCTGGCTGGTATTGAAGTCGGCGATTTCAACATGAACGTGGAAACCGCAGTTATTGTTGACTTCCGCCCCTGCTTCCCTCAAGGAAGCAGCCATTTGGCTAATCTTCACCAAATCTTCCGCCCCTGATGCCTTATATGAGGCAACCTCCCATCCACCATCGTTGATTTTTTCGCCACAAGAGCGGTCAAACTTGACGTGCCAATAATCGTTTCCATAATCTTGTTGGTACTGGTTTGAAGACATACATTCCGTCTTCGGATCAGCTTTTTTGACTATTGCCGTTAGTTGTTCTAATGAAAGTTTCTTGTTTACTTCCATTTCAACACCGAACGCCCGTCCAGTGCTAAACTTCACGTAAACAACTGGCGGTATCGTGAGCGGCAGATTGTCCATAGAAATGAGCCCCAAGCTTTTAGTACTGTTGTTGATTGCTTGCTTGTTTGCTAAATCGGGCAACGAGGTTCCCCATCCTGATAACATTTTCATCAACGAGCACCAACTTTTTTTCAACATCAGATGATTGATCACTTAGAATTTGTTGAGAAGCAGCCAGTGCTTCCTCAAACTTCAGGCTTTTACCAAAACCCTCAGCGTTCATTTCTAGTAAATGGTCGATACTCGCTTGGAGTCTCCTAGTTTTTAGCCAGGACAGGCAAGCAAAGGATAGAATACCCAAAGCAACCAAAAGTATCAAGGCTAATAGGATTATTGTGGCTAGTTCCATAGATCAAGTTCCTACTACTAATGTAGTATCAAATGGCAAAGATAGGTCTATTTCTTCCAAATCGCTGACTACTCCAATGTTTCCTATAATCCTAAAATCCATATTGGGATGCAATAAAATGGATTGAGATTTTCTAAAAATACCCGTAATATCGTTGAGAATAAAAGGCAAGAGAGCATTAGGAGTTGCTACGCCAGTACTAATGTTTAGACTAAAATCAAAACCAGAGAACGATTGTGTATCAGGGCAAACCACAGGAACATCAAAAAATACCAATAAACGAGCAGTATTTTGCCCGCTTGGTGTTTTATTCACTAAAACGAGCGAGAACCGCCACGCTCCGCTTTCCTGAACATCGGAATCACACCCAAACTGAGTAGAAATATCCCAGTCTTCCTGATAAGAACCAAAAGGCGATTGTCCACTAAAATGAACTTTGCCCACCCAAAAATCTTGAACTTTGCTATAGTTTAGTTTTATGAAGTCCGTGCTGACGCCGTTTTTGAGAACACCCGGTAGAGACAGATTATTTACCTTCAAGAAAGCCGCCAGAGTATCGATGCGGTCGAGGTTATGTTTGAATTGTAAGATGTTAGGCAAAGGAGCGCCACAGCAATCTACCCCAATCGGCTGAACAATCAAGGGTAACGGGGCAGCCGGAGCACTTTCAGTAGCAAAAAATCCCTGTTCGCCTTGAGTAGATGCTACAAAAAGTATGCTCTGAGGTATAGTTCCCTCATCGCTGGAGTCATAAGTAGTAGCACTCGTAAGGGTCATCAATCCATCGCCAATATAGAAAAATCTGTTTGGAACCCTATAAACTTTATTTTCCTCAAGACCCAACAAAGAACCGCCACTACTGCTTACAGAACTTCCACTACAACTTGGGCAACTTCCTGAACTACTCCCGCCACAACTTGGGCAAACTGAACTTGATTCACAACTTGAACAAGGCACAGAAGTAGGCGATCCGCTTGAAGCAGAGGAGGAGGAAGCAGGCAAATCTAATAAACTACAACAATCTCCGCAATCTATCGGATTGGGCAAGGGAACATTACTAACGCAAGTTGGATTAACATCACTTTGCCCAAAAGCAGGGCGAGTAAACTTTTCTATACTTTGAATTTTTATACCGAGATTTTTCTTTTGTAACTTACGGCATAAATCATTCACGTCACAGGCGGTTGTGGTGATTATCATCATTGTTGGACACTTTGCATCAGGATTACATTCTGGATTAGGAGGTGTGCAAGTCCCAGTCACCTTGAAGAAACTTTGGACGCATTGTTGTATATCCCAACTAAACTCTTTTTTTATTTTCAAGTCCATTAGATTATTTATGGTAGAAGAAACACTATCTTGTAAGTTCGCCAACTTTCAACACAAAAGCAGTCCACTCAGCGTGATGATGTATTAGTATCTTATTTTTACAATAAGTGTCTGCGTAAGCATGTGCCCAGAGCTCTTCTGCGTTTTCATCTTTTTTCTTGTTTTTAGTAAAGGCTGTTATTTGATTCCACTCATCTTCCAATGTTGTTTTAGAAATATAAGCAGCCCAAACCAAATGAGCAACTTCGTGGAGAAAAGCCCATTCTCTTCCATAGTTCCAAGGAGAAGCAACCCTGATTACCTTATCAGGTTTATT